>Ga0157364_1000305_pt1 | contig 30076 bp, 14 predicted proteins | sample AttsexASBM2_FD_111476 | JGI IMG/M metagenome (GOLD analysis project Ga0157364, IMG submission 111476) | Fungus gardens microbial communities from leaf cutter ant in Ribeirão Preto, State of São Paulo, Brazil - Atta sexdens ASBM2 | ecosystem: Host-associated > Fungi > Mycelium > Unclassified ... | reverse complement strand
CAGTGTCATTAAATAATATCACTCACCGGTCGCGATTAGCATAATCCAATGATGCGCAAAACGACCAACATATTTATCGTCGGTGAGATCGTTTTCACGTTGAACGAACCACAGCATCGACCAAATATAAATATACGAAGTTTCGGGACATTAGGCGCATTATTACGCGACGATGCCAACCACCAAAAGCGAAATAGATAATATATCGTCGCTCGCGGGGCCTCGGGCCCCTTAATGTATCGTGCGGCATAATGTATGTGGAATGGTGCTCCCAGACATCGGGGGCGGGCGAACGGAGTATACCAACGGGTTATTTATTGATTTATGTGAATAATCAGGTTTGAAAGCGCCTTGTCGAGCGTTAAGGTTCTTTTCCGGCCAGTAGTCGTGCGCCCCTTTTTTACCCCCTCATACTTTTTCTCGCGCCGTTCTTTCCCTCCCCTTAAGCGCGAATAAATTATACTTTAGTGCCTATTTCGTGGTGTGCAAGATTCTGCAAGGGCACGAAGAAAAGAAAAAAAGTAGAGGAAGAGAGAAGAAGAGAGAGAGAGAGAGAGAGAGAGAGAGAGAAAGACAGGAAGTCGAAAAGCACGCAGAAAGGAAGATCGAGGCGGCGGAGAAGAGGGACGAATCAAAGAGCATCTCCGATTTTGGCTTGAAATTATTACACTCATCCGCGGGGAGCATCTGGACCCGTGTAGGTACACATCTACTTGTCTTCTTCTCCCTCTTTTCCCTCTGCCACTTCACCTGCCAAGCTCTCTTCTTGTCGCTTTTTTCTCTCCGCGTCATCTTGGCTCGCTCGCGTTCCGCGCATACGAATTGTGGTTAGCGGTTTGTCTCGCTTCACGGTCTCTTCGAAACGAGGAAGGTAAGTAGAAACTGCTTATAACGACTCGAAAGTAATCGGTCGCCCCGCGGCAAAAGGCCGACCGGGGCCCACGCAGAATTTCGGGAGAGAAGAAATGACCGTCGATTGCATTAAAGGCATGATTTTACGAGGATCGTGGAATTTTTTTAATGTTCCGATAAATGATCCCTCTCGCGCGAAAGTGGATTCAATATAGATTATTCTAATAATACATTCACAATCCAAGTCCAGTGTATCATTCGCTAAGAGACAGTTGTTTATTTCTTAATCCTCTGTCAGCAATGTGAAATTTTCACTCGAGTCTGCGAACTTTAGGACAGATTTTTATATTGTTCTGGATAATATAAAAATCTGGAAAAATTCTTCTCTATTATTTATAAAAGCTTTAACAAGTTTTTACTGTACTCATAAAAGTTGTATTTTACTTATTTTTCCAAATTTAAATTTATCTATGAGATTCATCCATCACAAACAAAAAATCAATTGTTTTATCAAAAGTTTAAGTTCATCAATGAAAGGTTAAATATTTATTAGTAGAAAAAAAAACACGCAAAAAAAATATGTAGTTATCTACAATTAATGCTATTTCAATTAAATAACATTCATTGCTATTTTCAGATTGATTGTATTATTATCAGATAATTGTACTCAACCTTCCGAATATCAAAATTCATTATTTAAAATAGTAATTAAATTATTAAATGCTTATTAACATAAAGAATTCTATTAAAGTATATAAATATTATTGGTATTGGAAGGAATTTTACAATGATAAGATCAATTATCAAGTATACAAAGTAGCGTATGAAATATCATTTGATGTATATTTATTTTTATTAAAATTAGGTAGAAATTAATAGAACTAATAGAGAATTAATTTCCTTTTTATTAATTAAAGCTTAAAAATTGAAACAATTAAATAATACATTTCATATGCGTCAATACATTCATTTTATTATAGTAAATAATAAAATACTTTTTTTGAAATATATATTTAGATATTATTTCAAGAATTTTTCTCATAACAATGGAAATATTTCGTTTAATATAAGTGAAATTAAACAAAAAAATCATACAAGTTATTTTAACTTTATTTTCTCGCAAAAAATCGAGACATCATTATAAAATAAATATTGAAATTCATACTAATTCCAAGTTATAAACGATTATTCATATTGCTTGCTGTAACAGCAAATTTTAATTATTGTTTGCAAAAATTATTCCATTCCTTCATTATAAAACTTTTAAAAATCAAGCGACATAATTTATTATCTTAGGCGACGTTAACGAGTTCACAAAGTAAAACACGCACGATATGTCATAACAAGTATATTCGTCAAAATTAATTTGAAAAGCAAGGACTAGAATATTCAGTGAAATACAGAATGTAAATTTATAAAGCGCTACATATTTCGGAGCAGTATGGTTCTGAGCGACGCATGGCCTTTGTAGTGTTTATTTTTTATTATATACGGCACGCTTTGTGCACAACAGTCACCACGCTATCATGTCATTATTACACATTATCATTCGAGTAGACAAGATGTGATGTGATCCATACCTATCATCTCATTATTCCTCTAAACGCAATCACTGTCTATGAATAGTTAGCGTTTATTAGCTCACCTGCAAGCAATTTACTTCGCGATTAATGATTCGATAGCGACAGCTGATTACTGAAGTAGCTTTTCACGCAATTTATTCATGTAAAACGGAAATCAAAGAGAGTCGAAAACTGTAAATCGTTATTTCGATTTGCGATATTCACTGATCACAATTCACTCAACGATGCTTCGAGCTAAATACTTCATACTGCTCTTTAAATCTTTCATCGTTTTAAAGGTAATTTGTTCATTACCGCGGAATTAAACGAACGATATAGTGCACGAATTGTCAGAGCAAATGCTTCAGGTAACGAAATACTGTCATGTATTGATCGTTGAACAATTCTTGTGTATTTCGTGGAATTGTATGCGTATTATTTGGAATACTATACAAAGTGCTATGCGACTATCGTATTAGCACATCATAATTAAGCTTATTTTCGCAAGTGTTGTGTCATATACGTGTAACTAAGGGACTTAATTGGAAAAAAAAATGGCATCAATAAGATATGGCATGAACCATAGAGTGATTGATTTATTTCATATTTTCATATTTTATTCATGTATTATCATTTTTATTCCGTTTGTTGGCTCAAAAAAATGATGCGTTTTCAACGTGATATTAGAGGCGACGATCAAAATAAAATCATGGTCGAAATTTCACATCGATTTTCATTAAATGGACAGTTTGTTGAAGTTCCATATTTGAAGAGATTTTATGTACACGTTATAATAAATAAAATTGCGAAATTAATGAAGGCTTTTCGCGCGTCTCTCTTCTCTTTCTTCGTTCTCTGCAAAATTCTCTGTTAAAGAGAAAAACGTAATTTTCGCGAGTTTGCGCGATTCGTGGAGTTTGCGAAATCACCGGACAACGCGACGGCACGCGGTGTGCAAAGAGAATCAGAGGAAGCCAAAGTTAATGAAATACAAACGAGCATAGGAAGTGGCGGATTTGCGTAGAGCGCGGCTGGCCATTAACAAGTACAAAACAAATGCGTGAACAAATAAACGCGGAGATACCGCGAATAAAATAGTAGTTCGATGGCTCCCCTTTGCTGCATGTGTCCTCCTCAACATTACGTGTGATCCGTGTTGAGGAGGACGGAGGAGCATGAGTGACGAAACGAAGTAATCCGAGAGGATGGTGACCGATGCAGCGACCAAAAGAGAAAATTAATAGATGGATATTTATTAAATTGAACCGCGCGAGTTCGGAACGCCCGGAAGCGAATCAGTATTTGTTCATTGTCTCGCCCATTTAATTGCAAACATCAATATAATGTTTTATTTGCGTCTCACCCTCTCTTCGCGAGTGTACCATCCTCCACGCTGTTTTCCCTGGAAATGCAAAATATCCATAATTTTTTTTCTCTTATGCCGTTACGCTCTGCAGTCAAACGTGCTGTTCGGAAATTTAACGGGCTTATTTGACCCGATCAAACATTTGTCCATTCGTTTGGAGTTACCGTCGAAAAGAGACTGATTTTTTGGTTTTAAAGGCAAACGTTAAAATAATAAATCGGAATTGGCTGGATGATTACTTTTTTCTCTCTATTACGCTTTCTTGTTTTAAAAAATAATCTATAACATGTATATATTTCTCTGCAATAGGAGGAAATTAAATTTAAAAATATTTCATATTATATTAATTACTTTGTTCTTCCATCGAACGAGTATTATATTCACGATCGCGGATTTACACGAAAGCCTTTCTCTTGATATTTGAAGGCTCACGTCCTTCGATTGTACGCCAACGTAATGTTTTGTAGGCGGATATTTTTAGATAGAATACCGATTTGCCGGTCGATCTATCCAATTTTCTTATACAACCGTGTAATCTTCGCGGTAATTTCTTACAATTACGCATGGCACCTTTCACTCCCGTTCCTTTCCGATTTGCGTGTAATCGTCTTCTTAATTTATGAATGTGTGAGTAATATCGGATTGCAGGTATTATCGAAGCTATCTCATTATCACACGCAAAGAAAGGTTTTGCTGAAGTATCTAAAATTTAGATACAGATTTGAAAATTATTTTGTTTTTGGATTATCAAAATAATTATGTAGAACGTCAAAACTGATTTCTAGAATATCAAAACTTTTTGCAACATTGCTTATCATGCGTAAGTTTTTATCATAATTATTTCGATAGTGCGACATATTAAGTATGGGAAAAAGTTCGTGGCGTTTTTTTAATGTCATCTAACGGGAAAAACGCCACGAATTTTTTCCCATACCTAATAGATAATTTCTGTAACTAAACTAGTTCACTTCGTCGCCATGTTTGTTACTAAGCAGTACTCCCGGGATTGCCATTTCTATGTTCACCACTCACACATATATCCAAATCACGTAGTATATACTCACAGATAATATGCACATGTGCATGGGTAGACAGAGTAGAACTTCTCGGCACTTTTAGCTCTTTCTAAGTCGAAGCGAGCAATTATGTGAAGTAAATTTAATTATAATCGTTATAAAAGTCTGTGTGGTGCAATACAACATTATTTTCAAATCAAGGCACGTATCATGAAATTATTCGGAATTATTCTGTTTTTTTCTAGAAAACACAATAAAAATTTCAAGAACGATTGAATAAGTCCGCGACCGGACTCTATTTCGAATAATTCCATAATACGTATCCTGTATACCTAAATTTTTAAATATTTGAGCAAAATCATTCTTTCCATCGCAGAGATCTCAGGATGTAATAGCAAGCAGATAATTTTTAAAAATCGTTTTTTGCAGACATTCATTATTGAACTCAGATAAATTCGATAACAAGGAAATAAAATGAAAAGAAATAAAATTATTATTAATTAAAAGATTTAAATTTAATGAATTGTGAACAGTTATAATCAATCAATTCCATGTATTCTTTTTAAGCTACTTTTAGCGAAATAGTTATTTCATATAATCATTATACATGATTATTTGCATAATTTATTTTATACCATCAAGTTCTATAAATTTCGTATAATTTGCAATAAATCTTTTTTTAAATATTGATATATAAATCAAATAAAGTCCTAACCAAAAGGATGTTTCCATTATTTTCATCGAATACTACAAATTCCATCAAAATATCTGAAACTACATTGGGCTTTATTTAGGGATTAACATGAAATTGCATGTATGCTTGAAGCTTAAGATTACCTCTCTGTTAGATTTCATAAATCTATCGAATACCAGTAGCAATGCAGCGCAAGAGGTAATATAAAAAATACTGAGGGGATCGAAGAGATTGGGAGACGCGAGGGGCATCAAGATATTCGAAGTTACCGTGGAAGAACTTGCGCGATGACGTCGCCGACTCCTATTTCACGTCATTTTCATAAATTAAGCCTTATATCAGAGGGCCCAGACGCGAGACCACGCGGCCGTAACTTCGGGCATTACAATAATAAAGAGCCGGGTTAGGCCCGGCCGGGAGCGCGCGCCAGAGACGAGGAGGGGTCACCGTAAGTTCGGGACATTTCCATAATCCGGCCGCGATGGTACCACCCGGTGCCCAATGAAAAGCTCGACTTTACGCGACACACTGGATCCCGCATTCGTGCAACCCTAAGTGTTTGCGAAGCGCGTGCCTTCTCTCGACTTCTAACGATTTGTCCCAAACTCGAAATTTATGCTGTTCGAAAGCGGCGTTGAACTTTGTCGAAGTGGTATGTCGACTTGCACAAGCGAGTGTACCTTTGTGATAACAAGTTGGGAGTAGAATCGAAAAAAGACTTCGTTTGTAATTTACTATATAAACTATTACCGATAAATAACATTGTAAATAAGTTTCCGTTTACATAATTGAAATTAATAGCTTGTAAAAATAATCCTAATATAAAATTTCTGAGAAAAGATTTGCAGTATTTACCATATCAAGTATAGAATGTTTTTGTAAATTTTATTTCTAACTATAAAACTTTTATATCAAAATTATCAGTAGAGAAAATTATTCTTGGCAGATATTTTAGAATTTTCTTAAGAGAGATCCAAGTCCTAGAGGCTACGTTTTTAATATATTTTGATTACTGTCTCTCCTCCCCCTCCCCCCCTCAATCTTTAAATAGCATCTTCCTACGTTATTTAATCTTGACGGAACCACTCTGACCGATTGGATATGCTTAATCCTCCTCTTTACGTGCGATATATTATCGAGGTCCACGGAATTTTTTTATCATAAACCTTCGGTCGAGCTACGATCGAACGGGACGACCGGCGCGAGAAAGAGAAAAAGAAGGAGAAAGCCACTTCGAGATATTCGATTTGTAATCTTATAGCACAAGTAACTTACTACCGCGACAGTACAATAGGCGTTACCATGGCATTACATCTCTTAGCAAGCGAAATAGACGGCGCGCGACTGCAAGTACAGTTAAATCAATTAAGGACTCTCGACTCTGTGAAAGCAGCTATTACCGAACAGCTATGTATGCAACGTCATGTAGAAACATGTTGCTGCGAAACGGAATTACGCGTGAGTACTGAAATGAATGTTTAATTAAATATCTGGATCAAATGTGTCGCTTAGCAAATTTTAGTTTTATACAAGCTTATATCTTATAAATTGTGGACACAGATCTTGTAAAATATATTTGAAAAATGATAGCGATTAAAACTTTTTTTCAGAACTACTCAAAGCTTCTGCATGGAAAGAGTTTGCTGAAATATTTAGTTAGATATATAGAAATCCGAAAATAATTTTATTTGACCATCAAAATTATGTAGGACATTCAAACATAATGTTGCAAAAAAATTTGATATTCTAATAATCAGCTCAATTGTGTAGGAATTCCTACACAATTATTTTGATTTATCAAATTATTTTGCCGTCTGTATCTAATTTAATATTTAAATATTTTGACAAAATCGTTCTTTTCGTATGATTCATTACAGACTCATTACAGACTTCAGAATTAATGTTAAAAGAGAAAAAAATATAATAAAAATTCTTGCAAAATATATTAAAATAGAAATATTTTCCAATAAAACAATATTTGCATTTGATAGAGTACACTTGTAAATATACCAAAACTCTCTTTCTATTTCAGAATAGAATCAAATCACATTTATCTCAATTCAACAGCTGTCATATAGTTTGTTTCGTTTTTTGGTTAGACATGATTCAATTTCAAATATATGGTTATTTATTGATTATCACAACACAAGGGGAGTTTTCAGTATATTTTACAAAACTATGCTATCAATTGCAAATGTTATTTTATTAAAAAATACTCAATTTTTTTGTGTAATATATATTTTATTTTATATATATATATATATATTTTTATTTAATATATAATTCGCAAAAATTTTCTTTATATATTTTTATGATTTTGTCTAACTAGTAAATAGACAAGAGCTTTAAAATTAAAAAATTATTTATACTGAAAGAAAGTTTTATTTTATTAAATATTTTTAAAAACATCTTCAAAGTTAAATATTTAATTGAAATCAATTCATATTAGGACATTTTATTCGCATATTGTTATGAACTTTTACACATGGAGTAAAAAATTAACTTTGCAAATATTTCTTTCCGGGAGTATTATTAAACGCAACGGTCCAATATTCCGATCACGTCACATGAATCACAAACGGCCGCATCGTTTCGCGTTTCAAGAAAGCCTTAATTACATTCCACCCGCATAGCCGCCGTCCGTGTTTCGGAAAGATCGGTAGCCTGTTGACGAACGATCGCAGACGGTTCATAAATAAATTCGATTGCCTTGACGATCGACCGTCTCGAGAGATCGACCAACTCTTTTCATATGACGAGTCATGCGGCGGGCATGTTTGCGCACGTCTAAGTCTTGCCGTGTGGCCTTCAGTGTGTTGCAATCTCGTCAGGTATCCTTTAAGCGTGCCAGGACACGATGCGACGCGAATACCGATTTCAGCGACGAAGGCCGACTCCGAGAGGTCTTCTCCCACAGAATTTCCTCGGAGCTTCTTGTATTAGCAATAACTCAGAATTATTAGCTTATCGCGACTCTTTACGTCACACGTATGCGCGTGTACACACATAATGCAATGCGCCACGATCGACGCAACGGTCAGGAACTGCAGCATCCGAGGAGGATGGCGAAGGCGAGGAGGATTGCCGGTTTATACGTGACGGCATCTGACTCGGCATTCGATGCACACACGGTCCCACTGTCCCCCTCGCCTTTCTCTATACACGTATGTACCGGCACTCGTGAATTTTGTGTAAGCATTTTTGAAGTGACTTCCAACGCCGCATTCTGGCGAGCGTCTTCGGTTGTTGGCTAAGCCGAGGGAAGACGACGTGTGTCTGTAACGTCCAATATTTCCCTTCATGTGATTCCAAGCAGAAAAGACTGCGATGTTCGTGCAATTTTTTTACGATGCCCTGAAAATGTGAATATTTCTATGTGGCTTTAAAATGCACAATTTAATTCTAAATATTTCCTTCAATAAAATCTGTTTATTGAAGGAAGATATTTTAAAGCCTGTTGATATTCTATACAGATTTCCATACGATCGAAAAAGAATTTGAAGATAATATTGCGATAGAGAGTAATTATCATTATAGAAATAGAAATACATGACTTTCATATAAGTGAAAAAATATAAGATAAGAAAGAAAGAAATATTGTGTAATCAAGATACAAATTCTTACAAATTACCATGATACTGAAGAAATTATGACTTCAAGATAATTTAATTATATAAATAAAGTATATATCTTTAGCGCATATCTTTTTCTCTTATCTGCTTAAGAAAATATTTTGAATCTGTCATTTGATGCTATAATTGGAACTTATCAGATATATAGGTACATAGTTGAGTATCGATGATACGTGACACATTACATCGAATCAATAAGCGATAAAGGTATAAAGTTATAAAGGGAGAAGATTCGATCACATTTGCGAATCAATATGTGTCTTTTATCATATCGATTGATCGCGCTTTCACTGCTTGTATCCGCTTTTCCGATGTTATCGACTGTTTAATATGAATATCAACTTAATTCATTTGATTCTATGTTACAATTTTGCAACATTATAAAGTATTATGCTTTGAATATACATTCGTGTGTGTGTGTGTGTGTGTGTGTGTGTGTGTGTGTGTGCACACACACACACTTTAGAAGTAGTCAATCTGAATTAAAATAAAATGTTTGCAACATCTATATGTCCTTGTCTGTTTAAAATCTGTATCAATACGCTTGTGCTGACAATAATTTATAATGCAGATGATACAATATATATATTGATTATATATATTTGCTTAACTTACGCAAGACATTCCTTTATATTAAAATTTCATACGTAAGTGAAAAATGCCATATTCGGTCAAGGCGTCTCTTCATGCCTGATAATATTTATATAATTTCCAGTTAAAGGTAATTGTCGATAAAAAAAATGTGATCTTAAAATATAAATCAAAGCTAAAAAAAATAGTAATATTACAATTAAATTGACAAGCAATTAGAATTTCAAATTATTTCAAAATTATCAAAGGTTTGTAGGTAATCGATGCGCACGCATCGCAATAAAAATGAATAGGTAGAATAAATACATATTAAAGACAGCACCAATTAGCTATTCCAGGCACTTTCAGTATCTATATAGTCTAAAGTTTTATATTGCTGTAATTTTTTTTCTATTACTGCAGAGTTTAATATCACTTATTATTACTTTCGTATTTAAACGATGTTACTTGTGCTATTTTTATCTTTACAATTCATAGTCTCTTGAATTAACACGCAGAGATAAAAAATACTTTGATATTTGTATAGTATTTTCGCAATTGCACAATACTTTCTGCAAATTTTTTTCATCATGTTTAATGCAAATATCTTGCTGCGTGTACATCTTCCGTGAATATGCATTCAGTACTATCGCACGAAGTGTAGCTCGACCGATCAATATTCATCCTTTGCGGATTCTGAATAAGAGTCATCCGAGACAATCTGCGAGAAAGGTGTCATCGACATCGAAGGACTCCTGTCACGCATAAATACGGTCTTACTTTATTTCCCACGACGTTCGAGTGGTCACGACGTAATCCACATCGAGGCGCGGCCATTGTCTATGCTAACTCTCTTGACGTGGCCCCGTCGTATCCGCCACTCAAGCTCAGACTCTCTCGACAGGCGGACGGTGGACGCGGATAGCTCCGCTTGCATCCTCGTGCGAGCTAATTGCGGCTTTGAGAGTCTGAAACGCGAAGGTTTCGCCAGTTGCCTAGGATTACCCGGACTCAGAGCTCTCGTGTCTTAAAGGGATATAATCAGGTTTGCTAAAGCTTTCCGTAATTCGTTGTTAAATGCCTTCGGGTTCATAAGCTGAATATTAAAGTAGCGCTTTAAAATTTTTTATCCACAAGATCGTGAGCTTAAACAAAATTAAATACATTTATATTTCAATGAAATATAATATTTAAGAATAATTTTAGAATAATAGTTACATCGAAGTTAGTAATTTCGAAAGAATCTCTTTCAAAAGAGTTTCAAATTAAATAGCATATAATAAATGATACATGTATATATTTGAATGATAAATGAAGAAAAAGATCTCTGATGAATATCCGTTTTGATCGAAAATAGGATTATTTCTTTTAATTAAAAAAATCGATGGTAGGTACATTAAAGATATTCGATATACAGCAATAAATCTTTAACAACGATATATATATATATATATATACTGGCTATATTTTTACGGCAGCTGTTCAATTTTTGAATTAATCATTTCCTGATTCTCTCAACATTCTATTTCCATCTCGTCTTTTACGGACGCTTATTCGTTTTTCGCTTCACTTGCCTCACAGTCGCGACTTTTAATTAAGGATAGACAACTATATGAAAGATGGCTTGCCATGCCATCCGGATCAGGAATTTTGCCAGGATACAACGAGACCAACCAGTTATACGCATCTTCTCGGTATGAATCAGGATTAGTTTGTTCCTTAGACAGGTTCATGATTTAAGGGTGACCACACCAGCCGCCAGAGTTGCAGGAATAACTGCGTGCTCATGCATGTGCTCACGGGCGTATCTCGGGGGGGAAATAAAAAAAGAAAGAAACGAAAGGATCATAATAGCGTGTCGGGCCGCGAATACGGCGCCTTCCTATCAAAACACGATACAGCATTTAGCTTATTATTTATTGCTACTTATTGCTTATTAAAGCCGCAAGGAAAGCCGCGCGCGTTTTCTTAGCGCTGTCAGTTCACATTTTCAAGTACATGAACGTATGCACGAGAAAGAAGCGCGTGTTACATAAACGAGAAAAGTTAACGAACATGTCGTTATTTCTTTTTTGTCGTTGGATGATCTATGACGATGCGCGGGCCAGATTCCTAGTTGCTTCTTCGACAATAAAATTGAAATATAGCGAGATTAACGGAATGTCCATGTTTGATCGTAAAGGATTCAATCACGGATTTTATGAAGATTTTTTATTGTAGATTATACCAAAGGATTTAGAAATGTGAATTATCTACCTTCGGTTTTAAATCTAAAAAGATTCTAAAATTCGTGTAAAAAATTTATTTTGACCGCAAAAGAAATTAGCATATTAATTTAATTATTAATGATTTTATTTTATTCATATTTTAATTGCTTATACAATAATTACATATGTTTTGAATGAAACCAAATCTATTTCTGTTTGTCCATGAAATTCAAGAAACAAAGAATGAAATGAGACTATGATACTCACGCTCATAGTAAAAAAATATTTGAACGCCGTGCGTTTTTATAATGAACTTAGTTAGTTTCAGTTTCGTTGATTAAAACTTCGTTAATTAAAATATCTCATTGTTACGAACAACATCTCTACTTCGCCGGAAAACGTCGTGGCGTTCGCATAAATGTACGTCGTGTATTCGAGCTTAATTGAACAAGCCGGAGGGTTGGTTTGTATTTTTGAGTTTCTTTATGGTATCTCTCTCTCTCTCTCTCTCTCTCTCTATTTTTCTCTTTTTTTTTCTTCTTCTTCTCGTCTTTCCCTTCTTTTTTTATCGCTAGAAATCATTACAAATTAAATGTTCTCACGGCCTACTCCTCTTCGTTCTCTTCGTCGACATCGTCCTCGTTGCAGCCGTTTGATCCTTCGTGATGTTCCTCCCCGCGTAAATCGAGCTTAAGTTCATTAATTTCACAAGGCTTTCGGGCGTTTCGGGGCGAAATCGTCTCGACGACGAAAGGATTAAAATTACGGGCCGAAAGCATCAGCGTTGCCCGAGCTAAACGTCAAATTACAATTAACGATGAAGTGGCCTCGCAGCTCCGGCCTTCGCGCAATCAACTTAAGGACCGTAGTTTGCTCCGTGATGTTACTCTTCTCCGATTCTCCCCTTTTCCTTTTATGGTTTCGTTTGCTCTTCTGCGTTTGCAACGAAACTAGATGAGAAAGCGAAACATCAAGGAGCTATGAAATGTTTCCGAATTATGTTCAAAGAGAAATCACTCAAATCAAATCGAATAAATTCGTTCTCTCGCCATAATTTGCATTAATTGACATTACTTCTAGCGCGTTCCAAACATTCTAGATAGAAACCAATGAAAAGTAGCGTGCCGAAGAAGAATTCGAAGAAACGCCGCAAGAATCATCCGTTGAATTATTCGCGAACTTCGCCCCGACTTTATTCTATGTGCATTCGTCGCTCCGGACAGCCGCGATTGTCGTGAAGTCTTAAATCCTTCACGAGAGATGTAAGAATCGCTAGTCACCCTCGCCAGCTTTCAGAAGTTTATAGAATTTAAAACGTCTCGTTGAAAAGGATTTCAGTACATTGTGACTGGTACTTGTCACAGAGATATGCGGCACCGAGAGCATCACAATCCGTATATTATCTATTGTATGTGATATGCACATCGCGCAGGATTTATGACACGACTTTCATCACTACGACAAATTGGAGGTACGAAAATAAAATTCAGTCTTGTACAATTTAATCTTGGCTCGCTGTAATATTCTTTTCAGGTTGTGCTAATTCGAGGAATAATCTGCAGCTCTCGTAAAAAGATGTTTATGACTGAATTTCTATTTTCGTCCAGGGATCGGGGATTCTCTCGATCGCATTGGTGCGTTCTGCTGCCACGCAATGGACGCAAATAGAATCTGTAAATGCCAAAGTCTAATTTTCCCGGAGAATAACGAGCCGACTACATCTCTCACGATAATTGACTTCCGGCCGTCTCGCCTCGCGATGCTGAACTTTTCTGGAAATGCATGGAGCGGTGAGGACGGACGCGAGAGTAAAGTCTGGCGAAGACTGGGAACGAGGTGAGAAGCGTGAGTTGAACGTTTTACGGATTTCCTCTCTCGCATTCCGAGAGGAACGGGACGCAGTCGGTGCTGGGAAATGCAGTTCGGACATCGTATTTCCTTTTCGCTCGACAAAAGCGCTGTGGAGCAACTTCGCAAACGCGACGAAATCCGGTCGCGCCCCTTACTTACTGTCGGCCGTAATATTGTTGGGAACTTTTGCGTTCGCCGAGAGACATTCGCTTAATTGCCGGCCGGGATGTCGATGACGATGAGGAATCTTCGAATAAGGAGTCAAGAAGACGTATTCATTTAAATTCGCCATATAACGAGTGATAACGTTCTTGTGCAACATTGATTTATTCGCTATTCAAACGTGTTTTCTATGCGACCCGGAGTTGCAAACACATAATAATTAATTACATAATATAAACGCTCGGCTTTTGATATAATTTTCATTTAAGAATCTTTGAAATTTTCCACGAGCGTAAACTCATTCAGTATCCTGATGGTTTTGAAATATAATATTCGTATATCGCTTTCATGCTGCACATTTAACTTCGTGAAAGAGCACATTAATAAGCACTCGGTACGTTCTATAGAAATCTCAGCCAATTCGGCTTGAGAATTGAGAATCTCAAAACGTGAATAATTACGTTTCGCAAGAATAATATTAGAATATCATTGTTCGCATGCAGCTTCCTATATTCTAATGAATAATCGCATTTCCGCTTCAGTATCTTAAATACAAGCTAATGCCAATTTAGCACAAATAAAGTTAAAACATAATTAATATCTTTTAATAATTCAACCAACTCCTTCTCTTTATCTTTCTTCTCTTACAATCTTAATCCTTCTCACAATTTATATATAGCGAATTCAGTCCGTATTTGTACTAGGCTAGATCAGAGCATACTAAAAGCTGTTTTATGAAATTAGCAAAGTTAAGTATATAAATATATTTTAAATGATTAACTATCTACTAATGATATTCACGATATTATTGAACAAAATATAGTATATGTATCATTTCATTCTGTCTAAATCTGAATCAGTGGATAGTTACTAATTACCCTACTAATTATGATATACTTGGCACTGAAATTCAACTAAAAAAGTCAATGAAGTTCAACTAAAAGGAAGAATGTTTGACCATTATAACTAAAATACTGATATTTGCATGTTAATTTCAATATTCCAATACTATATTTACTAAATTTATGTACTAAAACAAAATTAGATCACATGATAAAGATTAGCTAGGTTAGGGATTTCACATTTCGTTCACTAATTATCAATAGCATACTTGGCACTGATATCATTGATTATCCACTGATTCAGATTTAGAGAGAGTTGTCGAAGTTGATTATACTGTACGACTGTATTGAGGTATTTTATATAAAGCAGTTTTTAATATCGATCTAGAGTAGTGCGAGTGATCGAATTTCATTATTAGTTAGAGACCTTAGTGTAGAGACTTTGGCTTTCATTCTTCTTTTACGTTTCACATGGAAATCATCGTCGAGAAAGAGGAACCAGGATAATACGTCTGCGAAGTTGACCGAAGGAATGATCATCAGGAAGAAAGGGCAGGGAATGAGAAGGGCGGACGAGGGAGGTTTTAAGAGACTGCGAACACGGAGGTCCTGCTGCGAGCTACCCACGTCTGGGTGGCGCGTACGCGGTATGGATGTAATGGGGCAACTTGTCAGCTACTGCGACTCGTCCGTCAGAGAACGAAAGGTACTCGGCTACTCGCCAAGATAGGAAATGACGCTCGATGGCAGGCGATCGCGCTTCCCTTTTCCTAGAGAACAACGATCCGTGCTCCGTTTCGCGCCGCTCTGAACTTCGTATTCGTGCCGAAGTCGCAGCTGATGATACGAGGAATAGGAGCTTGATATCCCGAACACGTAGACGTGCGAGGCGCCGAGAGAGAGAGAGAGAGAGAGAGAGAGAGAGAGAGAGAGAAGAAATATCAGCACAAGCTGTAAGCGAGGAAATGGAGCCGTTATGGCGAGATTCTAACGAGACCTCTCATCATACTTCCCCTTTTCTAAAGTACGAGTTCACTGCCGTCGTTAACAACGTTACTTATCTTCAATATACAATCGAAGATTGAGTTGTCGTCAGAATTGTAATTGGATGATCTAATTGTAAAAAAAGATATTAATGATTAAAATATTAGGGATAGAATTATTATCATTATAAAATTAATTTAATGCAAACATAACATAGTGAATTCTTTCTGTTCGTGAAATAAAGTTAAAATTTTTGTCGAAAAGATTTATTTGTCTCTCTATGCAGTATAAAAGACGTATCGATGCTAACATTTGTTGAGATTATTTAGAAAAACACGTTATGTTATTTTTATCCGAGATAAAAATCCGAGGTAAAACTAATATAACCTAAATTCTCGATAAACAACAACATCGATATTTCTTTTTTATCTATTAGATCACACAAAAAATTATATTTTTCTAGGCAATTCTAATGAATCTTGCTTGGTTTTTTACATACAAATTAAAAAAATGTAATAAGATTACTCATCATAAGATATTCAGCATATGGTTTTTTGGTTTTCGAGGAAGTGCGTATGTTTATCAGAGCGCACGGTCGCGCGAAACGATTTTGAATTGACGCACGTGCCGTGATTTACGTGTCCCAGTTGTTTAACAGCGAAATTATCGAATGCGCCGTCCCGAACAGCGCTCACTTCGTTTCCTTTTTTATTTCACCTGCACCGTCGATCGACAATTACGCGATTGCGATCAGAGCCCGGAGCCAATAACGCGCTCGCTCGTTCTCATTTCCATAATTCACACGCGTTTCGCCTCTTCCGCGCCTCTCGCAGATCATTGGGACGACCTCGTCTCTACTCTCGCAGCTGCGCTCCCGTTACATCTGGTGCACCTTCGGGATTCGCGTTACGCAATATCGCGATTCATCAGCGAATGAGATCCGGAAGAAGCGTTTTGCGAATACAATCGAGATGAAGTAAGACTAGTGGCACACAGAAAAACATAAGCAGTAAGACGAAGTAATAAGGAAATCAACATTACTTACATTATTGCCTTACGTTCTCCACTGGAACTGGAACTGGTTGATTCCTTTACTGTTTATATCTTACTGCTTGTGTTTTTCTATGTTCCACTAGCCTTAGGGCAATAATACACAAAAAAACTTAAGCAGTGAAACGTAAGCAGTAAGCAAATTGGCCAATCATTGTAGAGAACATAAGCACTAGTCAATCCAACATGTTCTTTCTTACTGCTTATATTTTACTGTTTAAATTTTTTTGTGTGCCACGATTCATACTCTATCGTGTTCGCAAAACGCTCCTTCCAGTTCGCTGATAGATCGCAATATTGTGTAACACGAATCTCAAAGGAGCATCAAAAAAACTATAACATATAAAAAAATTAAATAATAAGATGTAAGCAGGAAACAAATCTACATTTTTTTATTTGTTTACTGCTTATGTTATTATTTTACGTTCTTGACTGTAATTAATCGATTTATTTATTGCTTATGTTTAAAGTTAGAGCACAAATCTTCGTATAACGCATAATGTATAAAGCATAAAAAAAAAAATCAACCAATCAGTCAGTTTGATTTCATGAAAAGAAAAGAAATCAAGGATTTTGAGTTCATTTTTATATGCATTATGCGTTATGCAAGACTCTTGTCTGTTTACGTTTTTCTACGTGCCACTAACCTAAGCGCGCGACAATTATCGCATAGTCAGTCACCCGACGCGAATTTCATTAGTCTTGCGCGAGTCGTTTCATCCACATCGTGCAAAAACCGCAAAAACCGCGTTCTCGTTGATTCTCACTCAAAAGACGAGAGATGCATCTATTGGTCTACGTGTAAAACATGCCCGATCGAATCAACAAATGACAGGAAGAGAAGCAAGGACGAGAGAAAGAGTTATTTATATCCGCTGACTGAAACGATGACTATCCTCGATTAAGCCTGATAATCATCCCTTTACGTGCAACTAATCTTCGAGCCGACAACGACGTCACGGTTATCCAATCCACGTGCGCTCGCGTTCGATGGCGGAAAATCTGAAGGATTGGTTCCATCTCTCGTCATTTTCTCCATCTCGTTTTCGCACGCGTGCTCAGCCATCACTGTCATTCTTCTGCGAGTACTATGCCGTGTTACCGCGTCTGCCTGAGATGCTCGCCAACCCGAACCCAACCGGCCATAACTTCATCCTCGGCCTGGCTGACGCTAATTGGCGTATCGTGCCGTAATGCGGTCACGCCATTATCTCTACCCACTGCGAGAGACTGATATTGCATTACACCAAGTTGATCTTTCATCGTCGGCCCATTTCCTGGGCTCGGCTCGACGATTGGCCGCGGGCAGCGCGAAACGGAGCGGCGAGCGGATGAACCGGAACCCAGCGACCTTGGAAAACGTGACTTTGTCATGGCCGATTAGGTGGTTCATCAACCTTGCCCTGTTATGATTCGCACAAAAAAATATATCGATCATCAATCGATTGCGCTGGGAATGAATGGTTCTTGCGATAATTGTAGCGATCGAAATCAATTTTTTAGGTAACAGAGTAATAGTATTACATTTATACTTCAAAATGATAGTAAAGATCGTAATAATTCGTAATATTAGAATAATATATAAAAGAATATATTAGATTAATATATAAAAGAATAAAACTTCCAGCAAGAAATAAATCATAAATTAAGAAAGTCTCACGTGAGCCGATACTCGTATATAAAAAATATATTAATAAAATAAATATGTAGACGTTTTGATTCCTAATTTAGGAATCCTCTTGAGTATAATATTATTGATCAGTTAATATACAAAACAACTATTTCATTTGATAATAAAACAGTAAAATTATCAATATGAATAAATACATACCATTGTCGAAAGAAAACATAAGACTAATGATCAGAAATAACAAAAATTATCAAATGTCTTTAGTCTTTAGTAGAATACTTAAATCGGAAGTTTTAAAAAATGAAGTTGATGATATAACAAAAAATGACGAAATAGAGCATAAAATAGTTTATGATACAAGATATTGTAAACAAAGTGTATGATACCAGGTGAGTTTGTGAATGTGCGTAATAGTAATTAGTTTAGAATGCGGATCAATACATCAGTTGTTGCAGTCGCGATTAGACTATTTGTAGGAGCATCGTCGACATACCGGTCGCCAATCGATCGGCGACGAGGTGGCTGGACGAGAGTGCCATAAACACCACGTCAAGGACGTAAGATTTATAAATCGTTGGCTTTTATTTCGAGTTAAGCCAGCTTTAGGACTTGTCCCATTAAGTGGGGCTTCCAGCTCTCTTTCCTCTTTTCTCTTTCTTTCTCGTCGTGACCCAGCATTGCTACGCCTGCACAAGCACCGTTCATACAAGGGTAGATTAAGAGGCTCTTCGCGGCTCCTAAATATCTTATTAAACAGCATCGCGATGGTCTATTAACTCGCCTATACCTGGTGTATTCTCTTTTTCCCTTCTTCTTTTCTTCTCTTTTTCTTCGTTCTTTTTTTCTTTACGACGTACGGTGTACACGTCATTAATGTGTTTCTACCGCGCGGTTGCCTGAGTTTCTAACAGACAATTTTTCGCTGTGCGGCCGCCATTAACACCGTAGAACAAGGTATTAAGATCACTCGAGGGTGTTGCTGAAGGACGACCCGCGTTTTACGCGCAGCGCGAACGATTCGTCGGAAATCGTCGATTAATTCACGATTCTTTCCGATCGTCGACCGCGCCCTGGATCACTCCAACAGGAACGATTCCGAGAAATGGAGCCGCGCAGATTGCTTCTTTCATGTAACGTTCTCTCACGAGCCTTCTATTAAATTGCTATCCGCTTTGTGAGCCTGCAAGGCATTGAGATAGAATCGGGCGAAGCTAGTCGACGTTGGCGACGTCGCGTCTCGCGGAAGAGCATCTCGCGTTCCCTTTGATTTCGCTCGGAGCTTTGAGCCCCATCACTTCGTATGTCTCTTGCTATCTCCATGAAGCTTCTTCTCATTTCCTCTCATGAGAAAAGCGATTCATATTGCAAGCGTACAACGAACAGACAGATACGGGTGTGTTGGATAATTTATGATACAGTTAAAGACGCTCATCGTATCAATAATTTTGCAATGTTTTTTTGAGAAAGGTGAACTCAATAATTAATTGTAAAAGAATCTCATTTATCACCTCGAAACATGTGAAATATTGCTAAATAACGCACTATGTATGAAAACGCGTACAAAATCCTCCTCCCTTAAGATGTTTGGTTTTTCGAATGCATCACATCCATCGGAACAGGGAAATGCAATTAAGAACCATGGCGCACGAGTGACGTGTAATACATAAATATATAATAGAAATGCTGTGAAATATAATTAAACGGGAGCCTCCGCATTCAAAATGCGACTTTCAATTAGCGCTCTTAGTATGAGTGGCCAGTGTGTGGTCGTAAATAATTCACGAAACTTCATCCACGCATTGTGTTCCCGCTCGACTCCGCTGTCTCGAAAGTTTTCGGACGGGCCCGTCTGACGGCGATGTTATACGTAGCTCCTGCATCGTAAACACGAACTCGCAGCCCTGAAGTAACAGACTCGCGTTCACCTGAACGTTGTCGTCGAGGTACGTCTCCGTATATGCGACAACTTTCCTGTCGTGTGACTTTTCGTGACTTCTTGACATGTACGTGAGACAGTTGAACACGTGTGGACGAGGATTCACCAAATAGATTAGATGCCTTTATTGATTACAGGAGCCATTAACGCTGGTTCAATAAATTTAACTAAAAATTGAAGTGCTAAGAACGATCTCGATGATATTTAAATTCATGCATTGAGAAACGTGGCTGAAAATGGATAAAATCTGTAGAAAATTCTGATTATATAAATCATATTTTGATTATTATAATTAGAATTTAGTAGATTTAATCAAAAAATTCTGATTCACCCATTTTTAATTAGAGTTCCAATTAATCCAACCAGATATTTTTCTCAGCGTGTTTTAACTTTTTGTCTATAGTCCAAATTTTTTTTTATATAATTGAAATTTTACTTTCAAATTTCTCCGAAATAAAGAACAAAAATTCCCTCTCCTAAAATATCTTGTTATCTGTAAAAAAACTATTTAGTAATATAAGAGATGTTGGAAAGTAATCTTGAATTTTTGGCATTTTTTGAGAGCCTAGAACAGTAAAAGAAAAAGATTAGCCACTTGAAAAATCATAAATAAACAATAATAATTAAATAAGCCAATCAAATTTTCTATATAACAGTGATTTTCTATAAGAACAGTAGTGATCAAAATCTAACAATAAGTAATATACCATACAATAAAATTTTATTTCAGTATGTTCGGTATAACGAAAGCGAATAGAATTTTCGTCCAAAACTTTTTCTTTCTAAATTATTAATTTCTGCAAAATTATTAAAATAGGTATGATGGGGAATTAATACTTCAAATTGGGAGAGAGAGTGAAGAATTCAAAATAATTTAAAATAGTCTCCGTTCTTCGAAATAACGGAGGCTGCCCTGATGAAATTCGATGCTTTCGCGAAAACTTGATTTAAAAGGAGGCGTTGCCAGGCTGTTGGCATATTAATTATGAGCGGTATGTTGCAGTGATGACGTGGAGAACGAAAGCCGCAACGAAGTCCGCGAGGCGAACGTTGTTGCGTCTGGCATGTATTGAATTTCAATTATTTATCGGGAAGCTGGCGCTAATTGCGATAGGAGCTCCCGCAAGAAACGGGCCGTGTCGTCTTTCAACGCGGTGGATAGGCGACGTTACCGCATCTTGTTGCGACAAGACGGTAAGAAACGACGGGACGAAGGAATAGACGAGTCCTTGGAAGGCGACACCGGGCTACCTTGAAACGGGAACGCGGCAATTGCCAAGAGACGTGCACACACATAAGCAAGAATATTGAAGATCTCGTGCATAAGATCGAGGAGGATCATCGGACACGTGGGTGTTATTCGGCGAGACACATCGCCATGATACGAATATATTTCAGAAGCGCCATGAAAACCGGATTATTCTTAGTGGATTATCTACAATCGTTCCGGAGTCAGATTACGTCTTCTGTCGCGAATCCCTTCCTTTTATAGCGCTTATCCATTAATTCTAAATTATTTTCTTTATTTGATAGGCAAAATTCCATAAAATATGATTAAAAGAGACACCAGTCACGAAACGATAAAAAAACGAAGAGATGTCCAAACTATTCCGTTTAAAAAATCAACAAACATCGCACAGTGCTAAAACAAATATTTATATTCAGAATATTCGAAAAAATGCAATTCGTGATATTCTCATTTATTTTATAAAATTCTTGTTTATGCTCTACCAATGTAGAAAAAAAATTAAAAATTATATCAATTATTTTTCTTACGACATATTAAAAATTCATTTTAAATTAGCTTGATTTCAATATATATTAGGTATAGTAAAAAGAAAACCATTATTTTTCCATTTAATTTCATGCAATAATGGATTTCTTTTTACTACACCTAATATTTACGATTGTTTTTTCAAGATTAAAAGACTATAGTTTCATCTGATCGATTATTGTGCGATTGACAATGGTAAGAATTACTACATATGGAATCACTGCAAAGATTCTAGAATCGGAATGAATATCCTTCGTGTGTGCAATGAGCAATAATAAAGTCATCGCGCCTGTAAAGGGCAGCGCGATGAATCTCGCGCGAGCCATGCTCCATTCATCGGCTCGCTTTGCAAGTGCATTCTCGGCGACATAAACCCAGCGTGCGTCTACACTTGGTATAATCACTTTGCCCAACGTCCATTCCACAATAATTGCGACCGCAAAATGGTCCAACAAAGTCGTTCTCTCGTTTGTCATCCTCGTGTGCGCGCTTCAGCAATGGCGCATCCCCATTGCAACGCAAAGACACTGGCAACAAATATGTATATATATATATATATATTGTATTTGCATTATATACAATGCCGATACTAAAAATTTAAAATCATCTTTCGTAAAAAGGTGACAAAAAACAGGCGTCAAACCTGTCTTATAATTTTAATATATAGATTTTCTTGTAGACATTTTTATGTAAATTTTCTTTCTGATATTAAAATCACTGCGTTAGCAACGTTAAACTTTAGACTTTCGACCATTGCTGTACTATATTTTACTCACGATCCACGGATGCGTTCACGCGGCGTCGCAATAATTACATTTGCAGGCAGAGACAGGCAATCGTACGCGGTCGCTGAGCTACACCGCGTGCGATGCGACACAAATCGAAGGTTGGCACACGGTAAACGCCTTGCCGTTCTAGCAATGGCATGTTGCCGGGGTTAATTGTATTGGCTCCCTCGGCCTCATTCTCATTCAATCGTGATCATTACCCGCCAGGAGAGGATCCTCCTACGTGTCGCTTCGGTCGAAAGTGCATAGAGCGTGGATGTACACACGCAACGACATTTTCTTCGGCCTTAGACGAGGCACTCTACACCAACTGCCTTACTTATCTCGGTCACGCGTGTCTCCGCCCGTGAGTATGGCGTTCGTGTGTCGAGAAAGGGATAGACGCTATTCCGCAGCTCATTCGACTGCCGTGGAGACTAACGAACGTACGAGTGTGCAGGAACATTTCTCTCTGTTCAGTCTATCGATACAAATTAATAGCCTGATCAAGGAGCTCGATGTAGCTTCATGGAAAAGACAGTTGAGAAGAGCTCGGTTAATAACGTACCGTCTTGAAGTGCATCATGATGCAGTAGAGAGAATGAACAATAAATAAAACTATTTCATGATATGTAGATACAACGAGATAACGAATAAATATTAATAAATAAGTAAAAAATGAATATTAGCAGAAAATGAAAGTAAAACACGTAAAATATAGACTTGAAAATGATATAGACTTAAGTTAATAGTGAATTCGAGGACGAATTAATGTACACATAGTGATGCTTATTAAAATCGTTGTACATTGATTTAATTTGAATAAAAAAGTGAAATGCAAATATTTGAAATTATAAAATAAGTATTTTACTCAACAGTACAATAAAGTATAATTAAGGATTCTGCAGTTTAATTTTATATTTGTATTTATATTAACTCTTAGTACACAGTCATTCATGTCCTACGCATTTCTTGGTTATCTCTTATATAGTTGATTTATTCAAATAAATGATTTTGTTTTTATACATTTCTTTTCTTTAGGATGTTAGGAGCTGACTACGATATTTTCCTTTTTCTTAATAAATTTTTAAAATACTTTCTAAAGATGTTAAAGCATATGTAATAAAGTATATCAGTTAATAAGTTTTATGTACTTCTAAAATGAATGACATATTATAAATGATTCATCGCGTGTAAAAAAGAACTGAAAAATCATCATATAAATTAAGAGGATTAAACATAAATCTTTCAATTTGTGTACGATAGCTTTAATGTACACTGAATGCATTTAATCGAATAAATATCCTAGAATCTAGATTATAGAGAATTAATTTTTCAGAAACCTGAACAAAAAGTTTGAAAAATTCTATCATAAAAAAAATACTAGAGCATCTCAATCATGAAATATCTGACAGAGAAATAGTTTTGATAATTTATCTTGAGGAAACATTAACAGTATCAATATCCAAAGTTTTTTATCGCATTTAAAATAACGTGTCGTATATTTAATTTACGACACTATTCGCTCTAATCCTCGATCATACAGCGCCAGACATGTTTGAACGTCACGGACGGAAGAATATAAAAATTATTCGCGGTAACATAAATATCGAGATAAGTGACATCGTAAGAGCAACATAAAATCGCGGGTATGTAATATCCACGCATGGATAACGATAAAATTGCAGTCGTCGATCGTCATTCACCTTCATTCGGAAAGGTTACGTGCGAGAAATCAACACTCGACTATGAAGACGATTCGCCGTAAGAAACGGATTTCTATGGTGCGAACCTGTATCGAAAATCCGTTTTTTATACCCATTACAGCGACCACCGCGAGAACGTGGAATCGGCTAAGGCGCATAAATAACTAGCCGGTAGCCGTGTGCAACCATCTCGACAAGTCAGAATCGGTGTCGAACAAGCGCAGTTACTAACAGGGATACGCGAAATCAGGATTCCTCCAAGCTGCTCCGAGGCCGTCCATTACTCTCAGGTCGTTCTCTATGCCCGATGCGAGGTAGGCCGTCACGGATGGACATGAGGGATCGTCCGGGGCTCCCCAGGTAGCGCGGCCCGAGGATTTCGATCCCTGAACAACAACGAGCTGCGACAATCATAAATCCTGCTCCAGCAATACTTTTTTCGGGCTTTCCCGCGGTCGATTCGTCGTCTCGATTCACGCGACTTAGTCTTCGATGTCTCGCGTCCGAAAGAGAGAGATCCGTTGGTCGGTCGTTTTGTTTTATTTCCTGTGAAGCCCGAGTTAACTCCGGACTGCGAGGAGACAGAGGGCAGAACGACGGTGAGAACCACGATTTGCGTTTTATTCTGTCGCTCGTTGCGCCTGAATTTATAGCCTTTCCGCCGCTTTGCCGGTCAACCGAGGTAGAGAGACGCCGTTTTGTGGGCCGCTAAATTATTCGCCGGGTGCATCCGCGTCCGCCGCCGATGCCTTTTGTCGAAAATACGCGAAAAATATCTACGTCATATTTACATATGTATAGAGATATCGCGAGATACTTTTACGATGCGCTGGCGTCTCTTGGATGACGAAGAAAAGGATTTAAATTAATCTTCGACTTGGGAATTTTTTCGACTATGTAAGCAAAGATCTATGATAGTGAGAAATAAATAATAGTTTTATTGTATACTTTTTACTTTATAAATAATATTAAACATGTTAATTTGAATATCATATGAGTTTGCCACATTATAAAAAAAAAGTATTATATTGTGGATATATTCAGTAAATGTAAATGCAGTAAATTATATGTCAATAATAGTAATAATCGAATAATAATAACTGTGTTACAATATTACGTTACAATATTAACAATAATTACCATAATACGTTAATGTCAATAAATAATATTTTATAATCCTCATAATTAATGGAAAAGATTTTGTAGTTCAAATATATCCTGCTGTCGAGAGAGAACGTGATATATTATTAAATACAAAGTAACACAAATCCAAATAGAAGTCTCGTTAATTCATCGCTTTTCACATGCAATTCGGCTAATTCGATTCTCGCACGACTATGATGTGAACTCGATTGTCCCGAGTTAACGGTAACGGTCTATAATCGCTAGCGAGATTCAAAGGCAATCGATTGAAGTCCAAAGCGGAGTCGAAGAGCTAATCAGAGATTTAATTGATATCGCAACAAGCACGACTGTCGCACACCAGCAATTACTTCCACACAGAATGGACACATATATACGCGCACAAGAATGTTACATTGTATCGAGCAAAAGGAACGGACCGTAATACATATGTAACGCGACAGGACACGAAACGAAGATGAGAACGGTAACCAGGGAGCCTAGAACAGAATGGATTACAGAGCTACTTAGTCCTGAGCTCTTCATTAGCAACAGAAACCAATCACTTTTGGTCTGCGAACGCTCTAGCACTCGTTTCGATTATTGCACACCTGGTCTAATCTAAATTGTCATTGTCGGTGTATTTCATCAATTGGCGTTTCATCGACGAATGCTACCAAAGCGATTAACGTTAATTTTACATAGACACGTAACACGAAATTCGACTCGCTTTATATTTGATTCTTTGAACGCCAATTTCATTTCAATTGAAACAAAACTTGAATCTTTTGAAGTCTCCAGTTTTAATAATTAAAAAAAAATTGATACTTTTTTAATTTCTCAGGAATAAATATTCTTTTATTTGTAGGATACTTGTTTCTTTTAAAATTTGCAAAAATATGACAAAATATGATTTTCAGGGCTACATTCGTAATCAAAAGCACATTAAAATCTATCAGAAACAATTTCATTCACTTTAACCCAAAAGAGGCTGAATTTTTATCGATCAGTGTTACCAATATGTGTATATTAAATTAACAAGACATCTTAATTATTGAGAATCAAACAGGTTTTTCAGCGATTATATTTAAATTTAAACTTGATTTATTACCTGAATAGCTGATCAGATACATCAGATACATCAGGTATAGCAAAATCGGATGAACATCGTATACAATATAGTTGACACTTACCTGAAACAAAGAAAAAGTGAAAATTATATTCAGATATTAAAAAACAAATAATAATTAATTAATATTGAATAATTAATTTGTACATTGATTCGACATTTTACATTTTGTATTAAATATTTCGTAATAATGACAAATGGACCAGTGTTTATGCTCGTTTTTTGAAATATTACAAAGATATTCTTCCATGAGTACATCTTGACGTTGATGGGAGGACTTAGTACCAAAAAGATTTATTCTGAAGGGAAAGCGAAGTATTCAAAACACTGCATTGTTATGAATCAATGCAAGAGGTCAAATAGATAAATGAACATATTCGATGTGTTGAACATCAGTTTTTATTGATCATGCAAAAGAATAAACAAATCGAAAGCTTTTAAGATTGTTCATAAGTGAGTACACGGAAAAAAAATTAATTGGGCGGTGCAGCAAACAATTTGCTACGCGAATTCAATATCGATAGCTACGAAGATTTAATGGTTTAACAAATCGCTAATGTTATTCAGCTATCAACTTTGCTATTTTAACATAGAAAATTGACTGTCTATATATTACGATTGTAGATTTGCTGAATCAATGAAGTTTTCAGCTGTGTTCTTTTTCCATGTACTTATGAACAATCTACCTGTAATTTTTATTAGATGGAAAGAACGATTTTATTTAAATATTTGCAAATTTAGTTTGATATATAAAAATAATTTTGTTTAGATATGTATAATGTTGCTGACAATGCTGCAAAAAGTTTATTATTATAGCAATCAATTTGAGCATCCTACATAATTATTCTGATAGTTTAAATAAAAAACTATTTTCAGATTTGTACATAAAGTATTTAAATTTTTAGATGCTTCAATAAGATCATTTTTTCTATGCATATTTTCCAACAGTATTCTCCTACTTTCAAAGTTACATTTCTTTTTTTATGTACGTCACACATAATCAGAGATGAATACAGACGCTGTCAAAGCGTTCGCAATATGCTCGTATAAATGCAATAAATTAATTATACAAATAAATTAATTAAACTTATATTATATACTCTCATAAAACGCTTATATTTTAGACGTTAATAGCTGAGCGCATGAAAAACCGGTGCAATTTATACTAATTATAGACATTTCGCGCAACACTTTTATGAACAATTTGCGTCGACTGTCACTTTTTCAAGATGATGACAGATATATATATATATATATATATATATATATATATATATGTATATATACAGTTACCTTCGTCTTTATCGACACGTAGCTCACACGATTCGACTCCAGCGAGAGTCGTTCATTAACGATGAAATCTTATCGATAAATGTAATGCTGAATAATTAATTCGACAGATATCATCGCTCGGGACAGATAGGATTGGTCGATCTCGTATTCATTTTGCTCGCCCAAGCACGCAGTTTCATATCTGCATAATTGTACAATTATATATACATACGTCGCCTTACTTACATATTCGCCGAAGTATACACGCATGATCAGCTTCGTCATTGCGGTTTGTGAATCTCTCTTTTCTTTCTCTCATTCCTTTTTCCATTACTTACTATCTTTCTTTCATCAAACTTCACAATGTTTCCGCGTTAATTTGTTTACGTAATCTCATCTTCTCGTTTTCCGTTATATCTTGATACCTATTTTACCCTAACTCGCAGTATTTCTCTCTCTATTTTGCTTTGACACTGTTCGCCGTGAGTCGACCTTCCAAATTTCATTAATTCGAGAACGCCAAGCGACAGATGTTAAACGTAGCCGGGCACGCGACACTCGAGACAATCGAATTACATTGTACACAAGAATTTCTGTACTATAACCAGAACGGAATTTCCTTGGAAAATTGTTTAAGAGTAGAGGTAGAGATAAATGTAATTAATAAATCCAGACACGGAGCATATGTATTCCGTTGTCTTCTTTAATATCTTTATTATTTAGCTCAAAATACGCTAATAAAAAAATTCAATTATAATATATATTCGATAATAGTAAATAATATGTCGCTTTAAAAGTGTCATAACAAGTGTTAAGTATTTCCATATACTTCAATGATATTTTCAAGCATCGTACATTATTGCATCGTACATAGAACAATAAATACGACGCTAATTATGATTGAAACCAGAAAATAATTTGCAAAAACATGGATGTTGCAACAGGCTCAGAAACTTTGTTCATTAGATTCGTTTGTTGAATCTTCCCCCGTAGACTTAGAAGCAGAGATATTAACGATTCTGCAGCCGAGCGGGATCAGTACAGAAGTTGAACGAACTCCTAGCATGCGTTACGAATTATCTCTCATTATGCTTGGTCTACCTTGAACTCTAGTCGCGCTGGAGTGCAGCATGTCAGTTGCTTTCGGTTTCGAGTGAACGAGATTGTGTTCACATAAGAAATTTCGCCGTTATAAATTGATGGCTGTGTTGCAACGTGATATAAAGTGTTGTCACGTGCGGCAAAGCATGAGTCTTGCGACAAAATTTTCTTCGTTGTTGCAGGAAGGGCCAACGGCCTTTTCCACATGTTTTATTGCTTCCTTCTGATACGCTTCCTTGTTGACAGTTTTTTGTGTTTTTTAGTGTAGAATAATGTCGTTTATTTTGGAAATGATAGAAGCTAATTTTTGAGAAAATTTACTGTTAGGATATCAAAGGAGCACGATAATTCCTTGAGTAAAATAATATTTTGTTATTTTTAACTTTCATGTGTGACAAGATGTAACTCAATTTTTATTAGTTTCAAAGTAAACAATCTATATTAAGTCTACATTAATGAATGTACTTAGTATAAATAGTAATAAATTAAGAAATAATAAATTAAATTTGATATTTTTTTAAGTTGATTAGCCTCATTATTTTAATTAAATTAAAGATATATTGAAGTAGAAACAGTGACAACATATAGAAATGAAAAATAACTCAAATTGAATATAATGTATATTTTTTGAAAGTAAATTAGTGTATTATTATTGATTTATAACTGCTGTAATTAGTGAATATTTATTGTTTTTCAATAATAATATTGATTTCTTTTTAGAGATAATATATAACTTGACATTATGAATTTATAGAATTTAGAAAGATTTAATATATAAACGCAATATATTTTTATATATATTTTTTCTCGTACATTTATTTCAGTTGATTTTTAAAAATATGTTCTTTCTT
>Ga0157364_1000304_pt1 | contig 30091 bp, 15 predicted proteins | sample AttsexASBM2_FD_111476 | JGI IMG/M metagenome (GOLD analysis project Ga0157364, IMG submission 111476) | Fungus gardens microbial communities from leaf cutter ant in Ribeirão Preto, State of São Paulo, Brazil - Atta sexdens ASBM2 | ecosystem: Host-associated > Fungi > Mycelium > Unclassified ... | reverse complement strand
TAAAAATCTGAGATGCCACCCAGGCTCACGCAATACCCTGATCAAGAAGTCAATAAGAATGCAGCAGACTGTGAAATCACAGTTGCGTTTTCTCCTGTCAATTTTGACGAGAGTAAGAAATGTGTATATTTTTTTCTCTAATAAAAAAAAATCTAAATTAAGAAAAAAGGTTTTTTTAAAAGGAAAAAAAAGTGATCAATTTAAATATAAGTTGACGATTGGTAAGATAGTGAGATTGATCTGTATTTAGACACGAGGATGGTACGGAGAGATCTCGGCGCGAATTTCTCCTCTCGACCGGCACAGAAATTAGAGTACGTGTGGTCATCATTTAAATATCACTTTCCCGCGTGGCCGAGCGACATAAAATTTATCACTTTTATTGCTTTACAGAAACTATATCTCTTACACGATCATGAGCCTTCTTTCGCTTCCTTCTTTCACGCGACTCAATTACGCCATAGGTTAAGCACAAATTCGCGTACGAATTTGCATAACAATGTCGATACGACGTACAAACGCATTTCCGCAACGTTAAGACACTTGGTAGAGCAAGAACTAATCTGTTGATCACTATCATATTTTTTCTCTGTTTAATATCTTACGAAACGAAAGAGAGAGAGAAATATTTCATAACATGTCTTTTAAATGGATTTTATTTACATATTTACATTTTTAATTTAATAAATTTTCATTTAAATATTAATTAATCAATAATAATGAACAAACAACAATTAAATAGTTAAAAAAAAATTCGTATGAACTTATCTAATAAATCGATGATTTTACAATACATTTATCGAATGACGACGAATAAATAAATTTTATTTATTTCACACAAAAGGATATTTGAAAACATATCCTAGAAAAGAACTCTTTTTTTGGTTGAATATAACATTTCGTCAGAAACACTTGATCAGTTGTATTAATTCGGTTTCGATAAAACGAGAACGATTGAGAAGTGGCGGCCGTACGTGGAATTACGTAGAAAGAGAGTTACAAACCCGGTAGTTTACGGTGTATAGTCTAATCAGCGAGTCAGCGGGTTACTGGTCTATAAAACGTAAAATAATTTGTAGCGCAGTTTAAAGGACTACATATAAATAGTATATAAATTCACATAGAAATACACAAAAATACAGATAGATCCTTAAAAGGCATTTAACTCCTATTGATAAAATAATCCAATTTTTCGACTGGCGACATGAGAATTAAAATTGCTCCGCCTGGAATCCTGCAAAAACCTGTATCGGATCATAAAATTATAAATCCAATTTATTTTTTCTCCGTCGATCAAGTGATTGATAAGATGATATCGACATCATAAATTGTTGTAAACTTATTTTTGAACGGATTAATGCGGAACAATATTTATCGACGCTGCGCGTAACCGCCAATTAATTACGCTTTCTTTTTACACTCTCTCCGTATCGCTTGATTTCAATCATAATCATCATTCGTTGTTGAATTTCATTTGTTTATTACTGGAAAATAAAATAAAATTGAAAATAAAATAAAATTAAAAAATTAAAGGCTGAACGATTAAAAAGAAGAATGAAAGAGCATACGCGATAAAAATTTATTATTTAAAATACTGAAATTTTATAAAAACTCATAAAATAATCTGTTCGATTCGCTCGTCTTGTATTTTCATTTTTAATATGTTTATATTAATTCAAGATAAAATCACTGTTTCTTGGAATTAAACAAAGATAAATGATAATGATTTCATATTTTTCATTTTTCTCAACTTTCTTCTCTCAAGTTTTATTAATTATCTATTTCGTATTCGCTCGATAAAGAAAGAAATAAATTCCTTCTTTTGACCTTCTTGATAAAAATTATACTCGACGTAAAAATTATATGGAAACGTTAACAACTCGCAACTTGCACGCTTCCACTTTCCTCCGCCTTATTATGAATCGCTTACATATGCAAGGTTATATATCTAAATAACCGCATCCTCCCGCAACAATAGTAGTGTTTTTGCGACGTTCGCCGAATGACGTTTTTCTCCTTCTTCAACGGAATAAACTTTTCCGGTGAACGCGAACGAGGTCAATCCCAGACTGCGCAACCGTGGGTAATCGCTATTAAGCAACGGGGATTATCGCAAGTTACCACGGGCACAGTGTTCGACAAATAATCGATTGTGGTACATCGAAGAAACAAACAACTAGAGAGAGAGAGAGACCGAGAAAAAGAGAAAGAGAGAAATGAGGTTTAAGTTGCTCAGCTCGCTCAATAAGGAAGAGGTGATCGTTTCTGACAGGTTTCATCAAGCTAGAATCAGGATCATTCCGGTCTAATAGATATACGAATAAAAGCTAATTACCGGTTCTAATCGCTCTTCATTTCGATGTGCAGCAGGAAACTGGCAAGCCTCCTCCTCCTAATGTCACCCCGAAGATGGCCAGGGATCATGCTGGGTCGGACTACTCAGGCCACATGAGTGACACCACCACATGCAGCTGCGTCGCGAGCTCTATCGACAAGGTAAGGATAGACTTCATCAAACTATAATTGGCTATCAAATATTAAGTAAGGAGAAAGTGTGTATAAATGTACGAGAATCTTAAATTAAAAAAGAAAGGCATCATAGATACCATCAAAAATTTCGTAACTATATAGCTTCAGCTTCTCTTTTTTAAAATGTTAATAAGATTTGCTTTTGGATTACATGAAGATTTAAAAGAAAAAATGTTTTTGTCTCGTCTATTTTTTTGTCCTGTTTCTGTCTTGTCTGTTTTTGTCTTGTCTATTTTTATTCTTGAAAATTTATTGAAAAATATACATATACTCGATATTGTAAAATAGTATCATAAAGTTATCCAATAAATAAAAGTTATCGAAAAATACACTGCAAACTTAAGTGCCTTCATAAATGTATATGATTTAATTTTCTATGTAAAAATAATAACACTATATTACATGCAGGATTTAAACATTTAAAAATGTAGTATACCTAATGTTATTTCTACACAGAAAGCAATATATTCTGCTAAACGATAAAATTTAGCAGAATATACTGCAAATCCAAGTGTGTGCTAAAGCACTTATTTATCTATCATACATTTGGATTTGTAGTATATCTTCTACTAAAATCTTAAAATTTTAAAATACATACAAATTTTTTTCTTTTTCATCTTATGTATTTAACACATCACTAAAAACACATTGCAGTGCTCGTTGCGCGGCTGCGGTATGTTCCAAGAGCCGTTCTTCCTGCATCCGCCAGGTTCTCGACCGCGGGACGGTATCTATATAAATCCTATGAGTGCATACATCGGCGAACCGCCTAAGCCTAAGGACACAGCCGAGTCCTTCTACCTGCACAGCCCGCATGATCTTGTCTACACAAGGATCACGCGGCTGTTTGGCGACGCCGAGAAGTCGCGAAACGGCGTCGCGGCGGAGCAACGCCATATGTCGGAGAGGAAAGACGAGACTCTGACTGGTAAGTAGCACGTCCCAGATACTTCATTGCTACACTATAACGCCCGCTACACACGGTGTTCAAAAAACATCCCGCCGCTAATCGTCAAAAGTGAAGAGGCTTTAATCGAATTATAGCAATTATTTTTTATAAGTTATTAAAATACTATTAATTCATAAAAGAAACAAACGTTGATCATCTTGAATAGAATCATATAATTTTCAAGGCTTGGCTATTTAGAATATTAAATACGAAAGATATAAGAAAAATGCCATAGGAAAATTCAAATTGAAGAAAATATTCCGTTATCAAATTATTTGTAGATGAGATAAATCAAAATAATAATTCTGAAACACTCTGTTTATTCTATCGATTCTTAACAACCGCTGTAGTTCCAGAACGATCTTAATTCACATTAGATATTCAGTATCGTCGGTCTTTTTTTATTTCTTTTTCGCTCTTTCTAACTTATATTTACAGTCTTATAGATCGAACAAATGGAACTATCTGCCTCCATTGACTCCATTCCATATATTATTAACGTATCAATTGGATGTTTCAAATTTCTAAAAAAAAATTAGAGTATATATTTTCGTCAAATGTTAATTAATAATTAAATCGCACGTAAGTCGACATCTTATGTTATGTATGAGAACGTAAATATTAATTGTCTTTCTCATTCGTTTTACTTTAATCATCTGTTTTACGAGTAATGTGACTAGTACGCGATAGAATGCTGCAAGACTGATCTCAAAGAAACAGAGATACTTAGGTAATTGTTAGAGGAGCGAAAAAACCACGCACGTCGCAAACAACACGCGCGCTTCGCGAAACCGGGTTAAAGACTCGCGCGCGATTTACCGCAAATACCGTTAAGCCGTTACAGTGCAGCGGCTCTTAATGAGTAAGAGCAATAAAAACTGCGATCAGCAGATTGAGCAAGTTCCAGCAAAACGCGTAAAAGTCGCCAATGCTGAATCAAAATAAAAAAAAAATAAATAAATTTTTAATTTTAAATTTAATTAATTATTTTAAATTTAAAAAAATTGGATTCCAATTGTTATGGAGATTATAAATTTCTATAAAGCAATCGACTGCCGCAACTTTTGCGATTCGTAAATTTAAGCTTAACTTTGCGCCGCTAAAGTAATTTCTGAAGAACTTCTCGAGCGTGAAAGGCAGTTTTCGCATAGAAGGCAGTTTTCTCGTCTGCGATGCGTAATATTCCAAGCGAGGCTTTGGCTTTCAGTGAAAGTGGACGTGCACATCAACAACGGCGGATTCATCGGCCGGCCGCATCCCGGCAACGGACATGCGACGCGCTCCGAGATCGCGAGGGAGTCCTCGGATCATGCTTACGAGCAGATCTGCGTGAGGCAGGAAGAAACGAGCAGCGTGAGCTCGTCATCGCGGAAAAAGCCAGTGGACATTACCTCCGACAGCAGGTAATACAATTCGAGTAAATTTATCAAAGCAAAAAAATTAGAGTTTTATAGTCCAAAGCATCTGACTCATGTCCAATGTAGATTAACTTTAATCTCGATTTAATTTAGTCTTTTCTCTTCATTCTTAGAACTGAGAAAAGATAAAAAAATAAATTTGAATAAGTTTAAATCAGATTAAATTTAATCTATATTAATACAATGGACATTGATGTTAAAAATTGATAGAATTAATTTAAATTTGATTCTCTCAATTATAAAAATCAATTTCCTCCCCTCCTCCAAGTTTAAAAAAAAAATCATCGCTCTAAAGCTTTAAATTAATCAAAACATAGAGTAATATAAAAATAATATAAAAGTAATAAAAAGTATAAAAGATAGTATAAAAGGAATTTTTAAAATAAAACATCTAATAATATAATATATAATTTATACCTTTTTTTTAGAAAAAAGTATAATTCATGTATTATCGGATATTTTAATATATAATTATTATATATTTTTAAAATTTGTCTGATGAGTATCGTTAACTCGAGTAAATATTATTGAAATAATTCTCGCGATACCACGAATCGCGATATCACGTGTCAAGAAAAGAACTTTGATGAGCGCAGCATAACAAAATATCAGACACTGTAAAAAACGATCACGAAGGTAAGCGATTTCGATGTATCAACATCTAGAACAGTGTATAATCATCTTGCAATCGAAATTCGCTCTATATAATCATTAAGAAATGATCGTTCATAAACATCACGTTTGGAAAACAACATCGTTTTGCTATTTTTCTTACTCGTTTATCTTGTAGATACGCGATTACGCAGCAAGGATATTTCATTACAAGTAGATTAAATTTAATTCTCCGATTCGTGGATCCGCGAAACATCGATAGACTGTCTCTGACATTTCAGTTGTTCTCGAAAAACCGACAGGCGATACAGCCGATCCAGCAGCGCCAGCGAATCCTCGAACATGAGCAGCGAGGTCCATGGCCTCTCCTCGACGACGTCCACTCCGTCCTTGTCACGACACAGTAGCAGCGAACGGATTAGCAAACCGGGGATTAAAACAAATGCGGAAACGCTACACGGTACATTAAAATAACTGAAAATATCTGCAGGATGGCCACAGTCAGTGATTAAGCAGGAATATATCGCGTATGCACAAATTATGGACTGTAACGAATCATTATTAATGACTTTAAATAATTGGTGAAATCTTTTCAACTTTTACATGCGAAATAAAGCATCATACAAGAAGAAAAAATCGTTTCAACAAGAGAATATGCATGTTACTTATAAAGATGTATAATTGTCTTTATCTGAGACAGGAAACAAAGAATGATCTTTCATGTGCGTTCATTTGCCTTTGCTATTATTATGTTCTAATTGTGATTGTAAATTTGTATTTGATGAGTAATAGAGTTTGAAACAACTTGTCAATCATCAAATTAATATCATGCAAATCGATGCTAACAATTTTTCGCACAAAATGACAGAGTATTATAGCTATTCTGCAGAGTCTCAAATTAGTATGATGAACAGCTGCGATGACTGATTGGTACGTAATTCTGTTTCGGTTCGCAGAGAGGAAGGACTCGTCCAGCGCGCAAGTGGAAAGTGAAAAGGAGATTCGTACAAATGGCAACGGCGGACCTAGGTAAGTAGGGCGAATCGATATCGGATCGAGATTTAAGCTAAGTCGTGCCATTAAAAGAAGGAATAAAGTGGCTCGATCAAGCGATGGAATTGGTCGCTACTTCGATTCTACTCGCTTCTCTCCTTTTCGCCATTTTTTGCCATCCGTTCTTCTTTAAGAAATATCATACGAATGGGATACATCGTGTTGTAAAGGTGAAAGATGATCGTTTTTTTGGCAAAATTCCGTTGTTAATATATCGATAAAATATAAATAATTACGACAGCGGTTTAAATTTTATGACTTACTCGAACTTGAACGAGTGGACTGTTATCGAGTCAATTAGCATTAACCTCAGAAACAATGAAGACGTTAATCTCAGAAACACACTACGATAAATTCTAAGATACTCTTAAAAAAATCCTTGAATGGAGAAATTACTTTCGAAATAAGATAGACGCACCTTCATTAATTTTATTGCCTATAACTGTTTAACTTTCCACATGTTTTCGCTCGCCTTAATTTACTGTCATTGTTTGAAATTAGGTGCACGTATCTATTATTATGGCTGTTCTTTATGATTCTTACCTTCACCAGTCTTCATAAAATTGAACGTTATCTAATTCCTTAATTATCTAACAGACAAGATTTTTATCACTATTATTCATTTTTATCAGACGTTGCAATCGGTTACTACAATAACACTGCTTTCACTTATCTGTACGGAATAATAAAATGTACCTTCACTAATTTTCTGTAATTTTTCTCGTTCAAAGAATTACTTTTACTAGCATACGTGATCCCAGCACAACTCATGAATTAAACTTTATCATAACTCAAATAACGAATATTCTTAATCAATATTATTTTCAACAATAACATTTTACAGCATTAATTTATCAACATTTTTCTAATATTTATATTTCTTACGTCAGCGTAATTTCCCGAATCAATGATAGCCGAAGATATTAAATCATATTTTCTATTTTATTTTGCAAACGAAATAAACATTATACGACTCGCAAGATTTATTTCTAAAAATGGCCCTCTTAAAATGATCCTCAAAAAAAGTTGAGCATCCCCGTTATAATCTTATATTTTTTACACCATTAGATTGGAATTACACAGAAAATTTTTTTTTATTCTCCAGTCTTTCGAAACCACCGCCACCGCCACCGCCACCGCCGCCAGATGACGACGTGGTAGTCGTCCTGGTGAACGCAAAGCCGAATGCAGATACCGACAAAAAAGATGCGCAAGGAAGCGGTCAGGACGGAAGGGCCGAGTCCGGTAAGAAATTGCGTTTGACGCCCATTTTCTCTTCGATGTCCTTTCGCTCTTTTACGAAATTACCGCAAACGTGAAAGTTGCAACTCAACTTTGTGCAGAAATACATGCACGCACGTTCGCTTGACATTTTCCGCGTACATTCATTGTAAGAAATGCCTTCAAACGAATTGGGAGTTTTTCTTTATCTGTAACAATTTCAACTTCGAAAGATCTTGAATTGAAGAAAAAGTTTCTAGCGAATGCTGCGAATAAACGCAGTCGCGTTCATTGAAATTATTAATGTCTTTTAAATTACTCCACATAGGATATGAAAGGACATCCTCTTAATATACAGATAACCGTAACTTTACATTATTCGTAACAATCGCGAAAAGAGATCGCGTCGCGCATGAGCGGTTTTATTGTCGGTCGATGTTTTATGACTATCGGTCAACGAAGACCGTTGTACTCTCAATTACTTCCTCGATAGATTTTACTCAATCGATCTATCTTAAATGGCACTACTTACGGAACACCTCGCCAGATTCAGAGTTTGTCTACTTTCAACGTTTAATGCTTCCGTAATTTAATTATCTCCACTATAATTAGTCGAATTTTGTTAAACAGAAAGACTAACTCTGAATTCGTTGCGGTTTCTACCGGGTTACCAGAAAAAACGATAACTTCGTTATATACACAATTCATAATTTGCTGTTACTGTATTTTTATCGCCGCGATAATTACCTCGGTGTTTTTCGGATAATCGTGTTACGCTCGTGCGAATTACGCTTACATTTTCGGGGCACGTGCCTGACTCTTCCAACAAACATGAAGGCAATTAGTTGAATCGACTACGACGACTGGCAATTACAGTTGAAATCGGGCAAAATTTATTCACAGATGTTATAATCAGCGCCACGGGTTTTTAATTGGTCCGGTTCGCGATCGGATAAAGATACAGACAGGAGGAAAGAGGAGAGGCTTCCTCCCCGTAGCGATCTCGATTTGGGCTGCACGCGCGTATACTTCAGCCTTTAATTAAACTGTTAGCGGATCATGTTCAGCGGAGGTGGCCTCACTTACTAGACCATAGCGCTCACCGGGCATATAATATACTTACCTAGATTTCACTTGCCCCTCGGTAACGACCGTCCAATACTAGAGGCTATAACGAGATCCTCTCCTTTCTGCTTACCTCTTTTACGTTATTCCACCTTCTCTATCTCCTCATCTATTTCCGTCTCTTTCGTTCTCTAACGCTGCTGGTCGGTCTCGGAACAGCGACCAACAAGTCCGACACATCATCCTCCGGCGAGCATCCGCAACAGCCGGAAGTGCCGGCTCCTGCCAGTGCGCCGGTGGACGTGGATGAAATTAAAGCGAGTCAGACATCCCACCTGGTAAACAGGCACATGGTACTGCCGTTCATACCACCAAAGTTCGCCAACGCGGACTCCAATACCCTACTCAAGCCATCCGAGTACCTGAAAAGTATTTGCAAGGTGTCATCTAAAAACAGCCTGTCGAAGGCGAGGTCAGTGATCTTTCCTTATACACAGCAGTGTCTATTTTTATCGTTGTTTCGTGATCCTTCGCGTGTACAGTATTTTATCTGTTTCGTGATTGTCAGTTGATCCTAGAAGTGGCGAACATTCTTCATTGTTCATTTAAAAATATCAAATATTTTAAAATTTAATTATTTGAATATGTAAAACATATTCTAAAACATATTCTAAGTGCATTTTGAGAATATCTGGAATACGTAAACTAAATAAAGTAGATAACAAAAGGCAAACATTGTTTTGTGTGCTTTATTTATTTAAATTATTTAGAAAGTGGTGATTTAAAGTTGACTTCAAGTGTCTATTTATAGTGTTTGTAAGATTACTTAAACCACATGCACGCGCATCACTTTATGCAGACATATTACGTGCAATTTAAATAACGAAAAGTAGTTCTGTTATTTATCGTTATTCTTCGTTAACTTCTGTGGCTATTATTTATCAATGCAATCTTCGCGCACTTAAAATAATATCGACAATCACATTCGTAATGATTATCGCTAAAATTTACTTTACGATTGACGTAACAGGTGCTGTCAGTTAAAGTCTTTCAGTTATGCACAGAAATGTTAACTCATGTGTAGTGCATTTGACTTTCCGATTATGCAGAAATCAATTTAATACGACTAAATTCTTCTTTGACTAGTGTTCTTCGTACGAAGAAATACGTTTTACTTATGACAAAGCATTTTCCTTTTTTACTAAAAGAAAAAGCATTTCCTTTCAAAATAATATTTCAAATATTTACCAAAATTCATTTTCAAACAAATGAAAAAATTAATGTATCTTGAAATATTAAAAATTTTTTAATATATTTATTGATGTTTTTATATAATCTAACATATCTGAAATATATTTATATAATATAACAGATACTAAACAAAATGATTCTCTGATAAAATACATTTTATACAGATAAACAAATTTATCTTCGAGCAGCATCATTATTAAATTTTCCGCTCACGTGACAATGCAAAAATCGTGCTCGCAGGTCAGTGGACAACTTGGACATCCAGAGCCGGAATACGGAGCAGGGTGAAGAGGAGGAGGAGGACGAAGAGGAGGGGGCGCAAAGGAGCAACGAGGAGACTAAAGGATCTCCTACGGGCCCCCCACCGCCACCTCTGTCTCCTTTGCAACAACGAGCACGAGGAGGAAATCAGGCCCCGAGTGCTATCAGCACCGGTAACGAGACCGAAAGCTCCAAGAGCTCCCCGCAGCAACCCTTAGCCACAATCAGCATCCAGGATCTCACGAGTATCCAGCTACGACGGACTAGCACGAAGATGAATGCCACCAAGACATTCTCCGCTCCGCCTCCTCGCAGCGTGTCCATGACTAACGGTAAGTTAGTCCGCGACACACATGCACATGTATAATTTAATGCTTTTGCGCGAACTCGAGCGTAAGGATTCAGACTTCAATCTTACCCGAGAAGTTTATATAACAATATTCTGTGTTATATAATATTAGCGATCGTATATATATTCTATTTTCTCCCTAAAATCGTTTTGTTACGTTTGTATTACATAGGTATTACGCGAAATTTATGTAACCGCATAACTATAAAATTTTTAAATATCCTCACACCATAGACCTTCAGGAGACGTCCTGAGAATATGAGAATATCTATATGTTTTCTTTGACTATTATACGAACATCCCCAGGATGTATCTCAGATAAAATGTGTTATTAGGGTAGAATCGCTGACAAATAAAACTGTATCATTTTCGGAGCAGTCTCGGAGCCGTTCTTCGTGCAGAAGACAGACCTAATTGCCGAATTGAAGCGCACAAAGGATATACCCGGAATCAAAAAACTAAAGGTAGAAAGGGCGCAGGTCGAGAAGACTCAAGAGCAGAATCTCATGTCCGAAATTAGCAAAGCGTTCAACGTTACAAATTTTGTTGATCAAGTAAGAGCATTTTATTTTTTATTCTTTTTAAAGTTTCTTACAGAAATCTGATACTGGTCAATTTAATACTGAAAGACAGTTAATTACTTACTTGGAGTAAAAACATTAAACACTCTAAACTTGCTTTTAATATACTTGAAATTAGATTAGAGTGTACTCCTTTAAAGAATTAGATTTTTGTAAAAGGCAATACAACAAAATGCAACATATAACAAAAAGGCAACATGTAACATACAACATGAAACAAAAATAAAAAATTTTTATTCTTTCTAATGTTCTATTAAATATTTTTTCTTCTTTTAGATACTCTTGTTTAGCTTTGAAATCCTGAATTATGGTTCTTTTTCAATAGATCCCCGAGAAGGACAGCTCAGGAAATGTAATACCAATCTGGAAGCGACAGATGCTAGCTCGAAAAGCTGCTGAACGTGCGAAAAAAGAGCTTGAGGAGCAAATAGCACGAGAGAACGAGGAGAGGCGCCAGAAGGCGATTCCGCCATGGAAACGACAGCTTCTCGCTAAGAAGGACAACGAGGAAAAAAAGTATGGAGATTAATGGATCTGTATCAATCAATCATCGGTGCAATTAAATGCTAGTTCTCGGCGATTGGAGAAAGCCATTAATTAGAATGGATTTTGCACTAGTAGAGAATGTTTTAACTGCTCGTCACAAAATCGTACTTGAATTGTATTTTTCACAAGAGATTTATCTCGTGTTACTTTACAAGATTTAACTCCACGTGTTTTTAATGTACGCAGGCAGGAAGAGGAGGAGAAGCTAAGTGCTCTAATTATTATAAGTATTACAATTGCCACTCGTTGGCTTCAAGTTCCTTCGTTTCGCGTTACATGCAAAATTACGCGATACGTATAATATTATGCATAATATTTTATGCGTGTATTACAAGATTGGCTTATCTAATTTGACAATTAATATTCGGCATTTCCAGATAGAAAGTTGTTATTCAGAATTTTAAATTTTCTTAAGTAAAGCAAAAGCGTAAAAATGTTGAAAACAAGAAAAGGAGAATCTTATTTATTATATTTTGTATTTCTCGATATTCTATTACATATTCCTTTTGTTATTCTATTTCCAATCATTATTTTAATATGATTTTATTCAATTTTTTTATTCCTTAATTAACAAAATATTAAAATAAAAATTTTCACGTACAAAAATTCAAGTATCATATTATCGATTTGATTACAGATTTAATCAGACGCAAGTATCCGCATCGACAAGCACGAAATTTGAGGCAACGACGGCAAACCCGAAGAGGGACGCCTCGCCGGCGGCGACGCGAGCGTCATGCGTCATCAAGAAGGAAGAAAAACCTGAGGTCGAGGAGAAACGGGACGATCCTGTCAAGGACGATTCTGATGATGGTCAGATTATACCCTGGCGAGCGCAATTAAGGAAGACCAACAGCAAACTTAATATCCTCGATTAATCGAAGTACGAAAATCTGCGAACTATTGCTTTATCTGTTTATTGAAAAAGACGCGCATGATATAAGTATCGTGTTTAATCATTAAATGCGTAGGATTATGTACCATGAAATCTTAACGAAACTTACGCAATACGAAAAAATGCGAGGAAGACATATCTCGCTAATTAAGATAATAAACGAACATATAAGATAATTCACGGAATTATAATATAGAGCGAAGCGTATTGAATATTCTTTAAAAGTAATATGTACTGATGCCCTAAAAAGTAAAAAAATATTTTTATATATTCCATAGAATGTCGCCTTCTTCGTAATTAACATTTTACATTTATACATATTTTTTGTTTTTACGAAAATTATCCGGAGCAAAGTAAAATTCAATAGATATTTCAAGAATTCATAAAGATAGGAAACTCCGCTTTTCCTCAAATAGTAGAGAAATAAGAATAAATTCTTGAGGATATAAAAACTGAAATATTGTTCGCAAGAAGTATGGTAATTGTTGAATTGCACCAAGAAAAAAACAATGCATTATAAAGCTTGAGATAGCTATAAGATTCGTTTGTCGATCAGTTTATTATTATGAAGCTGAAGAAATGGAAAAATTTTGTTCGTTACTTCAATTTTATTATTTCCGGTTATATTATATTTATTGAATTCAACGCCGTTCTGAAATTGTTTACTTCTTTAAATCGGTTATTTTAACGAAAATTTTATTTAATCGCGGAAAGTGTTCGAAGACAGACAGTTGATAATTCTAGGTCTAATTAATCGTGTCAAAGAGAGCATCAGCAGCGTGGTGAATATGCCTGATAACTTCCAATTACAGTCATTAGATCAGTGAATTAATGTTGACATTGATTAATCACTACTACGTCACGATAATGTCTGGCGCGTTACAACGTATCGCTCAGACAACAGTTATCTTCCGCCGAGAGATTTATCTCTTTGTGAAATAACGGAGCAAGGAATGAACACGAGATATTTTCAGCGTGGAATTATACTAACCCCTTAACTGCGATATCACTCAATGCGAATCCACGATGTATTACTTAAAAAAAAATTGTATGTATATAACAATTGATATTTCTATAATATTTGTATAATTAATAATATTTTGTGAAATTGTATATTATGACCGTCTAATTATTTTCTCACACACTTACTTAAACAAAAATTCACGAAATCTGAAGTATTAGGTGTATAAATAAATAATCCGTTATTTTTTATAAAATTTAATATTTACTGTCAAAACATATCGACATAATTCAATCATCCGATTCAATAAAAAAGACTGAGCTATATGTATGTTAAATTCATCAAGCTATTTCTTTATTTCTTCGATATTTTAAAATTTTTTGTTATCAAAGAATCGATCAGAACAAAGGATAATCTGGAAGGAAGATGCTAAGGGTATACAGGTAATAAATATAATAAGAATAGACTACGCATAATATTACTATCAATTTTAAAAAATGTAAAGTGGCATCTACAATACAATTTTAAGACGTAAAATTTAATCTTTAAACTCTAAACCATAAGAAATAGATTAATTACAAATGTGAGAAGAATATTTGGTCAGTTCCTTATGGCTTAATGCTTAAATAAAATAAAATAAAACTTAAGTTTTATGCCTTAAAAATCTCATTGTAGATGCCGCTTAAGACGTAGCTTAAATCATCTCTCTCTCTCTCTCTCTCTCTCTCTCTCTCTCTCTCTCTCTCTCTCTCTAAAATATCGAGTTAAAGAAAAATACTGATATGTTCAATTCTTTCTAACGGAGCATGGACGTTAAGAACCATGACACGCAGAAAAACGTAAGGCAGTAAAACGTAACCAATAAGCGAATCACAATAAAGATAATAATATACAGACAATAACATAAGTAACAAGTAAAAAATGATAATTTGTTTACGTCTTATGTTTTTTTGTCTGCAAGCTTTAAGATCAGAAAATACGTAATATCTATTACAGTATAGAATAGAAACAATAGACAATCAGACCGAAATGAGAATTTGCTCAGTCTCATGGTAATAAACCGACGAATCAGATCATATAGTGAATCTGATCAATATAATCTTTGAGATAAACAGAACTGTTATCTATTATTTTGTAAAGAAAGCGAAGAATTAACTAGCATGATAATAAAACAGTTTATTTGAAACAACAAACTTAACAACTGTCTCAAAGCTATATTGATTCGATTTACTCTGTGATTCGTTTCACTTCAGTCTGTCCTAATGCCTTTAGATTTGTTCCGATTGATTGGTTGTGCAGCACACTTTATCTGACAAACAATTTAGAAACATCGAAGAAAGAAAGTGAATTGAAGTGGATTCAATGCAAATAAAGACTAGTCTTTCTATCAAGCCCGAATGTGTGATTTGCTTGAAAGATGAAAAAGTGCATTAAAAAGTAATGAGAGTTTTATAATTGAACTATTCGATTTATTATAATAATTAATATTAAATTTTATAAAAAAATAATGAATCACTTATACATTCAATTGTAAGAAAAAATAACTTCAATACATGCACATAACAATAAAAAATTAATTTATAATTCATTTGTAAGATAAGTGGAAAAAGAAAACACTTGAAGATAAAAAATGTCATTTTACACAAAACACTACAGGAACTGAGATGCATGTACAGGATGTTATGCATTCGAAGGTTAATTTTTCATTCTCAAAACGTCAAGATATATTTTCTTTTATGTTAAGAAAAACGTTTCTTTTAAGTTCCTTAGCTTCTAATACCTTTCGAATTTCGCTTCCCAGCAAGTAGCAGGCATAAGGGTAGGAAAAATCATTCGATAGGGTACATCTTTCCATTCGCAAGAGGGTATTCATCTTCTCTTCGACGCGGCAAACAAAGCACGTCATTGTATATAACTACGGTATATAACTACGCTTGTGACGTGCGTGGTCGTGCCCCTCTTTCTTTCTCTCTTTCCTTCTACCACCTCGTCATTTCATCGCACGCAGCCTTCGTTACGACATCGAAGAACGTACGACGGAACGAAGCGGGAGAACGACGCAGCCCGCGGAAGACGTCGGTGTCGCAACACTGACGGCGCTGACGCTATTGTCGAGCCTCTTCCTTGCCTTTCGTCTTCCGAGCAGCCAGCGCCACAATTTAGCTGAGATTTTTGGCAGCGTTTAGAGCAGAGCACAGTTAAAGCGCATCGAGTGAACAAGGCAGTTGTGTTCCAAGGCGTTCGTAAAGCAAGCTTTTCCAAAATTTTTAAAAGGGGTTGGAAGTTTTTTCTTGTGTCAAGTTCGAGTGACATGATGATTATTTACACGTGAAGAACTGCATTCAATTGGAAGAAATTCTTAAGTCAACTTGTGCAAACATAATTTTAAAAAGACAAATTAAAACTGATTTTCAAAAAGTGCATTGAAATTAAGAAAAAGGAAGACCGGTGAGGAGCATTTGCAATCATCATAACACCTACCGGCGAAATGGCATCCAATCGTAGTGTGCTAGGTAAGTGGCGATGATTGAGACAAGAGATTAGAAAAATAAAAATTAATTTATTCTCTACTAGCAAGAATAATTTTAATAAAATAAATGAAAATAAGATGTATATATTAACATAGCTGTTATATTTAAATTATATTTTAAAGTAAATATAAAGAATAAATATAACGAAAAGAAGTTAAACATTACGTTATCGTGAATATCATTGAACATCATCATAACTATTTGAAATATTGATAATAGAATAAACATAATAATTATAGGAGCGTGTAAGATCGGGTCAGGATGGGAACAGGAATATTTTTTGGGATTTTAAATTTTCGAGATTCTCGAGAATGTTTGAAATTCCCGAGAGTGTTCAGGTTTCCTGAGAATGTTCGGGTTTTCTAAAAATGTCGGAATTCAAGTAGAATATATGTTTTGTTGAATATGGTCACAGTTTTAGATTTTTTATTTCTGTTATTGAATTTCATTTTATAAAATTTTCTATTTTATAAATCATACAGCAGGCTGTTTTATCATAGATAAAGATAGAAAAATAAAAATATTGTATATATTTCTGAGAAAATCCAGTACTAGAAATACTACTAATATTATATATTAATGGAAAAACAATATTAAAAGATTCCATACAGTATCAAATATCTCGAAGATTCTCGGGAAAGCCGAACATTCTCGGGAAATCCTAACATTTTTGGGAATCCCAAAATTTTCGAGATCGCGTCCCAACCCGATCCGCGTCTTCCCATCCCGTTCCAAGCATCGGTTTTCGAAAATTTTGGGATATATTTCCATACACTTCTGAATAATTAGTGCTTCACAATAGAAAACGTAAGTCTTAAGACAAAGCTGATTCAATTTCTGTGATGTTTATCTTGATCTAATCCTAATTTTACAGAGGGCTGAAATACAAGTTTACATACATTGGGTTAGCAAATTGCACGGTTACAAGGTTAATATATATTATTACTAAACGCACAAATGTCATTATCGTATTTATCGAATGTTTGAATTCACAGAAGTTAAAGATTCCATATAGGTTTTATTAATTTTCCACTTTTAGCACGATGATATAACATAAAAGTCATAATTAGTTTAGGCGATTGTGTTTGTTTCACACATCTCGTATTTTATTTGTACGCGCGCATCTAGCTTCCTGATTTCAAACTAACACTAAAATTAAGTTTAATAATTTTAAAATAATTAATTAATATAATTCAATATCCCCGCGAACATCAATCAAAATTAATTGATAATAAATTAATCGATTAAATTATTTAATGATAAATCGGACCATATTATCCTTTTCTAAAGCCAGAAGATCACTTAATTTAATTTTTAATATCATATTATTTTAAAAATAATTTTTTGTTTCTGAAAAAATCTACAGACATAAATTCCTTAAAATAAAACGAACGGATACATACAAATTTGAGTTACGAGTGTCTCGCGACGAACGGCAACGAACGCGGCTTCCGCTTAATATATTCTTTATTACGGGAAGGGATGATGATTCGTCAAGAAGTCGGCGCGTAATTCGATAAGCTGACGGTGAATTAAAGTAATAAAAACGTCAGCTTCCTGTATAATATGTAAATTATATTATATTTATATATAGGATGCCATTTTAATAATAAATTTTAAAATTATAATAAAATATTATTATGAGAAACATGCATGTACTATATAAGGTATGTTATTTTTCTGATGTCTTAATGATTGTAGGAATGTGAAATATGCATTAAATAAATCAACCTGAGGCCAATAAAAAATAATTAAAGAATAATTAAAAAAAGTTTTAAAGAATAATTAAAAAAAATAAAAGCAAATTCTACATATATGCAAATAAATAATATTAATTTTTGTAATTATGTATTATACTTCAGATATAAAATAACGTAAGATATAAAATACAGAACACAAAATAAAGCGTATTACGGCTCATATTTAATGCATATATGTATACAGGAAATGATCATGTAATTTATGATTTCTTTCCGAATAAAGTTTACATGAAATATGAATTTAGTCTATCGCGATTGAAAACTCGCTATCATCATTTGCTTCGAACTCTCACCTCCACATTGTTGAGGTTAATACGTATATCGTCGACATTTGCATATAACAGAATGCGATGTGTGTTGATAGTTCAATGCTTGTAGTCTACGCGACGATGCCACGCACCAGCCTCTAATCTTCGACCAATTAAACGCGAATGCATGTAACGACGAATCCGATAGATAATAATGCCATCGTTATTCGTACATTGACCCGAATCAATGTTTCTGACCCTCAAATCTGCAAGTCATCAAACTCGACTTTAAGAAAAGCACGCAGGTATACTATTTCGGTTCTTCACGAAACGACGAAATCGCTATGAATAGTTCGCGAGAGAACGTGCACAGAGTTCTGGGTGAAGGTCACAGTGTTTAATCTACGATACAAATGATGACGCACAAAATGTCATGCATTTCAATATGAGAATGCATCTCCACGAGATCGTGAGATGAAACAAAGATCTCATTGCATATATCTACTAATGATAATTTTCCACACGTTTGAATGAATGGCTTATGTATCGTTTGCAATTATATGAATCATTTATATTCAAAAAAAGATCGTACAATATTTCGTGCACCATTCTATAAACACGAAGTACCTAGCACACCTGTTATTATAATTTTCCACTCCAATAATATAACTATAACATGTATATTATACAACAGTTATACTGTTAAATAAGAAATTACTATTAATAAGTACGTTATATGTAATTTACTGAGTATGTTAATTTTTTTATATTATGGATATGAAGGGAAAGATAAAAGTATTCTATATTCAAATATACTCGTTGCTTATGCGATTTCGGAACTTTTATTTTCGAGAATGTAAAGGTCGTTCTATACCGATTGTATTATATCTTACAACCAAGTTTTCTGGTTAAAAACTAATATCATGTTATCGAGTTCGTCGACACAATTCTGCGCTGAAGTGAAACCAGCTTGATAACCAAGTATAAAAACCACCATAAAAATCATAATTAGTGGCACTCAGTACTGGTTTGCAATAATGTATAATTGACAGACATTAACACGTTCTATATAAATTTATGACAGAAATATGAAATTGATAAAATACAATATGGTTGGAAAATTATAATCTTCCTGCAATAATGTATTTTATCAATTTTTTATATTGTTTTTTGATTTAGTATGATCCAATTATATTAAGTGAGTACAAAAGTTTACTTTTATTACACATAAAGCAGAATTAAAATAGAATAGAATTTTCATGTATTATATGAAAAAAGAGCTATATTCAAATTACATCCAGAAAACGAAAAATTATATCAAAATAAAACAAGGTGTATTTTAAAGCTAAAAGTCAATACTTTTGCATTAATAAAATTTAGGAAAAAATTTGCTGAGGCTACAATAGCAAAAACGTTTTTTTAATTTTCAAAATCTTCGTTTTTAACTTCTTTGATACTATTTTGTCAAGATTGTGACACGGCAATTAAATTTGACCAACGAATTCATGTTCAACAAACAAAAATACATTGGAAATGACTATTCACACTCGTAATCGCAAGAAAGATCAAATAAACTCTATCAAAGAGTGTAATTAATAAAACAGTGCAGTTAATAAAACAATTCAATCAACTATATTATTTCTTGTTATATTAATATTTAATGTCGCTTTAATCAATTTAATAATCCGACGTACAACATAGTATTAGAATTAAAAATAGCAACAGATATTAAAGTTGATAGCATCTGAATTGACTAAACTATGTTAAATTGTAATCGATCTCAGACGATTTCTCTTTACCGATTTATTTATCTTCTTCGTCGATTTGTTTATCTTCTTCATCTACATACATCAATCTTTATTTCGTTTGATCGATAATCAAAATTTTTCGCTTTGACATCACTACATCAACTCGGACTAAATTGCATAGTGTACATTAGTGCGTCGTCTTATCAGCGAACGTTCAAAGTCAAACTGATACAAATTTTAAATACTAAAAATACAATTTATATTCCTCGCATTTAAAGTACCAAGTCCCATTGCCACAGATCGGGGAGCGTAATAGTCGCAATAGCGGTTAAGTGGTTAGCACGACACGCGTAGCGGCAAGCTCTCGATTCACGAACATCATTATTATATCGGTCAGATTGGACTTTTAAATAGATACTCCTCTCTAATCGTCCAAATTGCATCCACAGAGATCCTCTCCATCCTCTCCAAGGCAATCTCATATGTGCGGATAAGATACTGTGATAGGTTGAAATAAAAAGTACGATGTCGAATAACTGTTATGCTACAATGGTAATTTGCTAATTTAGAGCAAACGTGAAAAAAGGATTCGTGTAACGTAAAAATAAAATATAATAAATATGTCACAAGTAAACATATATAAATATATATATCGTTTTTAATCGGTTTTGATTATTGTCATTATATTACTGATGTTTCTTTGTATGACGTAGAAAGAGACAATATACATTCAAAAAAAAAGTATAGTATATTTAAGTATATTTAAAATATTAAATGTTTTATTCTTTCTGATTACAAACATTCAAAAAGGAAGTTTTTAAACATTTAAAAATGTTTTAGTTTTAAAGTTTTTCAATAAATAAAACACTATATGTATTTGGATTTAAAACACTAAAATATTTAAAATTGAAGTATCTTTTATTAGTAAACATTTATTTTGCAAAAATGTTTCAAATATTTTAAACATTGCATTTTTACAGTGAAGTAAAACAACTTTTAACTTTTTCAATCTAAAACATTTTTAAAAACATCTTTAAATATTTCCAAATAAGTACTTTAAAAAATTGAAAATTTTTTAAAACATTTTTCAAAACTAAACATTTTTTAGTGTTTTGCGTACTTGTTTAAAAACTAAAACATTTTTAAATATTTACAAACAGTGAAAATAAAAAATAAAATATTTACTATCTTAAAATTAATAATATTACTATATTAAAATTAAACATCTTTCATAAGTACATAATGTAACAAATCAAACTTCCTTAAAAAGAATTAAGATTGATTAGAAAGTTAATTTCGAAATTTTATTATATTATTAAATAAAATTACAATTAAGTCTTAAAAAGATTGAAACTATAAAACAACATATAAGAAAATATATTCGTATTAAATATAGAAAAAAGAAACTTTATTTATTATTATATAAAATATATGTACATATATCTGTTGCATGTCTTTTAATATTTTTTATTAGTTAAGAAGCCAGCTAAGTGATAATAATAAAAATAATTTATTTATTATTTATTAATTTCAGTTATTTTTGTATGCAAAGTCGGAAGAAAAATATAAAAACAATTTTAATGCACGAAATCGCTAAAAAAAAAACAATGTTATTTCTTCGCGATAAGAATGCACCTGCATGCAGTTTCATTCGACCTTATACTCACAGTTTCGGTTACGTCAGATACGATGTTTAAAGCACAACTTTGCATTGGCTGACATAGGTACGCGTCGACGAACGTTTAACTCGTAAATTATCCGTGTCGCCTCTTCATTGCATCGCTGCGACTATATACCTTTTCTGTCCAGGAAATCCTAATTGTATACATATTGATGAGCATTCCCTTTCATCGTCGAAAACAGGTACATTACCATATATTGACCATACATTGCGATTATGCAACGAGACACAACTTATTTGTTCCGCACGCGCCTTTCTGTTGTAACAACTGAATGCGTCAAAGACGAAAATAATTAAGGATAGAATAAATTGACGTTTGTATTGCTGACTTAACGCAATCGAAATAAATATGAAATAAACTGTTATTTCTCGTAGACAAAAAAATAAAATTCTGAAGTAAAGTCCACATGAAATCAATTTGCCTGCGATTACAATCTTATTAGCTATCCTATTTACTTACATCGCAGTAAATACATTTTATTTTCAATTAATTCATTTTCAAAAATTATTTCTTTCTAGTAATTATTTGAAAATTATATACACATTGCTTTTAGTTTCAATTCATATTTCAGAAAAAATAGATGTTAAATAGGTCAAGGAAATTTGCCAATAGTTTCTACATCGTTTGGAATTTGATACTTGTAAAGCATGATTCATTATGTGTAGCATCGAATGTTTCTACGATAACCTCGGGCGCAAATTCACGATAAGCAAAGTAACTAGTCGACTTTGCGAATACGATCATGCAGTGCATGCAAAGCGTAAACGATGCAAAGCGACCTAATGCTGACTATTAATATCGGGAACGAGGTGCGCCTGTTTGTGTGCTCTGCGATTAAATGCGCGGGCTTGTCCACTTCTTCTCTCTGAAAGCTTCTTTCTTCGGTATATGAAGACGTTTGACGTAATGCTTCGCGAAATTTGGAACTTTCGTACTTCAACGTATTTCCTGATTTGCGAAATTGTGTGACGTGCGTGTGAATGAGGAAAGGAAAGGGAAAATAATTGGCTCATTCATGTCATTCTTGAAATAATTTCGGCGATCTGCCAATAAACGAAGAAACCGTCAAAATCATGACTAGATAGTCTAACAGTTATATACGACAACTTATTATAAATTAAAACGAACGCAATCGGTCGAGTCATGAATTGATACAATCGCGACGCGCTTTTAATTAATATATTAATGTATCATCTAATTCACATTCAAAAACATTCACATTTTATAATTTTTAATAACGTAACTGTATTCCAATTCGGCAGTCTGTTTATGATAATGTGGCATTCAATAACCGAAATAAAGTATTCGGTTGGAACAAAATTTCATAATGCCATTCAAAATTCAGCTGTATCTTCGTTAAAAATGAACGAAATTTAAATTAAAAAAAAAGTTTTACAGGTTAAAATTACTACTTTTAAAAAGTCACTATGTTTTTATGTTTCTATGACTTTAATAATTTTTATATGTATACTTAGAAAATTATGAATGGATTGGATAAGATGAAAAATGTTCTTCTCACTTTGTGAACCTATCACATGCCCAAAAAAAAAAACTTGTGATTGATGAATTTTCGACTTTCGAAAGTTTAAAGTTTTCCCTACAAAATCATTTTTCTATAGGATTTTTTGTCACTGAGTTAAATGAAATAAAAAAGGGTATTCTGATTTTATACTTATAAAATCCGTTAAAAATTATTGTAGTATAATTAAAAAAAAAAACAAATTCTTCAAGCTGAAATTTTGCTATATCGAGTGATATAATTGCTAAATTTTTTTTAAATACGTGGACATGATACAAAAATGAAGTAGCGCTTCTGTTCCGACCCAATGTGATAATATTTTCGTATGTTGGAAAACCTAAGATTCCAATTATAATCTCGATGAATTGTGGTTGAATATAATATTACAATAGCACTGAGATTGATAATGGACCAAAGCTATAAGTATAAGTCGCGTGTATTGCATGCTAATGTTACGTAAAAATTGTTTACAGCACTTAGAACATGTGACATAGATGCTCGTCAGTCGACGCTCGTCAGTCGACTATAAGTAAGAATATAAGTACGCATATACGTCTTGTTTTCGACACACACTCTATCAACAGTAATCGTATAAAAGAAATCTTGGAATCAGACAAAACGATGTCAATATAAAACTGGCTGACGTCAGTCTCCTGTGCAAGACGGAAGTCGAAAAGGATGCGGTTTTTCTTAGATTTCAACAAACAAATTCATCATGAGTTTTAAAATATTTCTACATTACAGAAAACAGCGTAGAAAATTAAATCTTAAAATTTTTAAAAAACAAAATATAATTTAGAGAATATATTGAACTACAGAAAAAATCGTAGAAACATAACAAAATTATAATATTAACACATAACGTAACATTTTTTCTATATAATTATTTTGTAATATAAAATTTTTTGAAAAAAATATTAATTTTAGGAGCTAATAATTTTAAGGATTATTAGTATAATTCTTCTAAAATAATTGATTTTTAGATACTTTTTTCTTTCTTTTGTATACATATAATTTAAACAATACACTTATATTTTATTTTATTTCATATTTATCAAAAATATATAAAATAATAAGTATCTTATTTTATAATTTTTTTTTTAAATAAAAAGAAACAAATAAAAACATTAAAATCAACTATTAATAAGTATCAGTTTATGCATCGGTTGTTGCAGCCGAGTCACAGATCGTAAAATAAATGATTGTAAATATTTTTTTCAGATCGCTTGACATGTAGTCAGGTATTAAATATCATGGTGATTCTCGGCTTCATGTTAAACTATATGCTGCGTATAAATTTAACGATAGCGATTGTTTCGATGGTGATACCGAGCAATAATAGCGGTCAACATTTACATTCCAACGGATCGTTGGTGTCGGACGAGTGTGGTATCCAGTCGACGATGATGAACAACTTCACCCCGATGGACACCAGGACCCCGGCGATCGACGACGATGTTAATAGAGTCAACGAGGTGAACAACGGCAGCACGCATGCAGTGTTCCCATATCGGGTTCGTTGAAACTCACGTAAAGTGCCTAACTTGTACGACGAATGACCTCGTCAGTAATCGCCGGCGAATACATCGCGTGAATGAAATTTCATTTAAATACGAAATTTAAACGATCGCAATTAATTAAAATTAAACAGAAAAATGTTATCCATACAGCATAGATCATTCTAATATTATTGCAGCAACATTGCAACGTTCCAGCGATATTGCAATAATATTGCAAATGTTCTGCTTCTGTGCTGTATAAACAGACTCTTAAGAAGTGTTTTGTTTTTATCGATCGTCAAAATTATGTAGATTCATTCGAATTCGTGTTTCATTAATCAAGGCGAGAAACATCTTAATTGGAATTAAACGATCTTTTTAGTTCTTTATTTGCCTCCCCTTATAATTATGGAGTATTTTCTTTTGCTCGATTTTCTCCGAGCCCACAACTTTTATGAATTCCTCGATTTTGATTTTCAGGAGGAACGAGTCCAGACTAAATATCCATGGAACGAATATGAGGTAAATATGATCATCGGCGGATTCTTCTGGGGTTACATCTGCACGGAGTTTCCTGGCGGCCGGCTTGCGGAGATAATTGGTACCAAACGGGTTTTCGGTTACAGTATGCTGGTATCGAGCTTTATCACTTTATTAACACCACTGTCAGCCACTTTCGGTTACACCGCAGTCGTCGCATTGAGGGTCATTCTAGGATTTATGATGGTACGTCTTTTATTTCATCTAGGATTCATTCTAATTATAATAAATGTACACATCTCTCCTCTCCGCCTCGTGAGAAACGATCTAACAAACGAAAATCTGAATCTATCGAGCATCTTTCTTTGCACGTAATCTAATTACGCTCATCGATAGAGTTTCACGTGACTGCAAATCGATCACGCACTCATTATTGATAATCTCTCAAAATTGATTCGTCTCGCAAATCAGGGTGCCACCTGGCCTGCCATCCAGCCAATGACTGCTCGATGGATTCCACCGACGGAGCGTAGCAAGTTCGTCTCTCACATGATGGGTAAATGATCATGATCTAATTCACTACGCGATCGCGAAATCGAGGCCAATCCATGCCATAATCATTTATCGCCCTCGTTCTTGAGAAACTACGAAACGTATACGCAAAACAGACATAGCCGTTTTATAATCGCGATGAAAATGCGCGATTGCGTCAATTGCCGCGCCATAAACTTATATCATTATTTACAGCCTCATCGCTTGGTGCCGCGTTAACTATGTTGATGTGCGGATTCCTCATCGCCTCGCTCGGCTGGGAGTCGGTATTCTATGTAACCGGCGTGATCGGGATTATCTGGAGCGTGGCATGGTTCTTACTGATATTCGATTCACCGTCACAACATCCGCGTATTAGTGCGGAGGAGCGGCACGCTATCGAGAGCGCGATTGGAACGACCACCACCTCCAAGGTTGTAGTAATACAAAGCGTTCATTTTAGTCCCAGAGTTGCATTTTATTTTATTTTATTTTTTCATTATTAATTTATTTTATCTTATTTAATTTTCTGAAATAAGTAACGATATAAATTGAGACAAATTTATTTATTCGTCTCGTTTGAAAAACCTTCTGTTTTACTTCTTATTCTGTGAGATCTTAATCAATGTTTAATTAATGCGATATTTTATCGCATTTTCAGCATCTGCCGGTACCATGGCGTGCATTTATTACTTCAGGGCCTGTTTGGGCTATTGTAATAACGCATGCATGCAGCGTCTATGGTTACCATACCATTGTCAGTCAGCTTCCGACTTACATGAAGTACATTTTGCACTTCAACATTAAAGAGGTATATATCGTCGATTATATTAATGAATAAAATTTTTTCATGTTGTTTTGTTTTACACTAATTATACACACACACACACACACACACACACACATCTCTCTCTAATGAAATATAAATACATACCAATGAAAATAATATTTACAGAACGGCCTGTTATCCTCGTTACCCTATTTAGGCAAATATATATTTGCCTTATCAACGTCCACCTTAGCCGATTATTTGCGCCGTAATAATAAATTATCCGTGACGGCAATACGTAAAATTTTCACGACATTCGGTGAGTAAAATGTTTACGAATGATTTCAAAATTTTTTTATGCTTCTTATTTTACGATAATTACGACGATAAAATCAGATTCTTTTAACTAACCAGACACCAGACTCTCTTTTTAAATATGCAAATTAACACTTGTTCAGCAACGTGTTAATTAATTTATACATTCAAAAATTTTATTATGCAAAAAGAATGATTTTACTAAAGTTCTTAAAAATTTAGCATAGATCCAAAAATAATTTCATTATCAGAATAATTATATAGAACTCTTTTAAATTGATTGATAGTTAAAACTTTTTGCAATATCGTTCATCATGCATGAGTTCCTTACATAATTATTTTGATTATCCAAATTATTTTCAGATCTATATTTATTTAAATTTTTACATACTTCAGTAAAATTATTCTTTCCATGTAGATATATCTTACCACAATATATCTGTACAGGCTACAGTAAAATTTTTATTCAAATATATAATAATTAAATAAGACTTTCTTCATAGATAATATGTTGTAGCGCACATTTTATTTTATATTCCCAACAAACAAACTAACGTTATTTATCTTCAGCTTGTTTGCTTATTATAAGGTTATATCCAAGTAACAAGACGACGTTAAATGACGTTTTTAACATTAATAACAGATTTAAAACATTACCTTGCTTGGATAGCTATATCATTAAAATTTTTATATTAGACATTTATTTTTTTAACAAGCGTTTGAAAAAAATTCAATAGCATTAATTATAGATGATTAAAATAACAATCAAAGTATTGATTGTTATAATTAGACTAAAAAAATCTTATTTTCGGCTAATGAAAAAAAACTCTAATTTTTAGCTCTATTAGTACCCAGCATCCTCATGATGGTTCAAGCATACTATGGTTGCGATCGTACGGCATCAGTTATTGTATTTACCATTGCTCTGACAATAAACGGTGCTGTGACAGCCGGTTACCTCGGGAATGGTCTCGATATCGCACCTAATTTCTCCGGAACCATATTCGGCATCGCCAACACCTTCAGCTCGATAGGCGGTTTCCTTAGTACCTTTATGGTCGGTAACATCACGTACCATAATCAGATCTACACGCAGTGGGCCATCATTTTCTGGATTCTAGCAGCCATTTATTTTTGCGGTGCAGTGATATTCGCTATTTTTGGCACTGGCGAGTTACAGAATTGGAACAATCCGATTCACATGAAGGAGAACAGTACCACCGTAGAAGATGGCATTCCGGAATCGGTTCCTCTCAAAACCAATACGATTTCGTAGCGTTTTGAACGAGAACGAGTTTAGACTCTGAAACGATCGCAAATCAAACGTAGCGATGAAGGTTGCAACACAATATATTCCAAACGGGACAGTATTTTTTTTTATTACGTTCGGATTTTAGGATCGATGAGTCTCTTGACTTGACAATAGTTCATAATAAATTTTTATCTTTTAACACATTCCATGTCGCGTGAATCAAGTTATTTAAAATTGGTTCAGCATGGAACATGTTAATACTTAATAATTCCTAGTTCAAAAATTTGAAATGAAGTTTTTACTTCTTTAAATCCATGTAATTTATTATAATGTAATGTTTTGCTTTTTTAAAAATAGTATTAGAAATTTGTTTGTAATTTATAAAACTAATGATATTTTATTAGCTTTATCACAATTATCGAGTTAAGATTGCGTTTTTTTTTGCCAAGGATTTAAGATTTAATGATGTAGAATAGTTGAGTTTACTTATTTTCTATTATAAGATAATATAAGCTCGCACAGATACCAAAAGAGAAAAGAAAGACACAGAAGTATCTAAGAAACTCAGTGTTCACTCGATATGATAAATTATATATAAATAAATATACAATTTTTAGGAAAATCAAATCAAATATCTTTTAAAAATAATGACTATGATATCAGCTTAGGGTAAGAAAGAAGAAGAAAAAGCTTTATTAAAATTTAAATCTTATTAAATATATTATTATCATACATAATTGATACAATTATTATCATAAATGACATCAATGTATAAATCACAATTATTAATATTATGGTATGACAAGTCAATAATATTCAACTTGATTTCTATGGATTAAAGATTAGATCAAAAGAAGAATGCAATTTTTGTAATAAGCTACATATTTAGTTATCGACTTAGTAAAATTCTGATTAACGATATTAATGACGAAATAACAGAATCTTAAATGATTATCATTAACGATACCAGCGCAGTATTTAACTAATCAGCAAGTAACATTTTTAGAACGCATGTTGGTAAAGAGACTTCATCAGTATTGCCATCTACCACGGAAACATCTTACTGATTGTTGTATCAGTATGCATTGTTGCTGCAGAATGACTGTTGCTTCTTCGTATATGCTTTGACCAAGAGGTGGCGTCGGATGCTGGATAAATACAGTAACGCAATTGCCCTTTAAATCAGGCATGAGATATTAAAAGTAAAAGTTTTTTTATTTTATTATATAACAATAAAATTAATAAAAATTTACTAAATTATTTATATTAAGTTAAACTAATAAGATAAGAATTTGCAAATGTTCTCAATCGACTCTTATTCGACTATCATGCTAAGTTTATTATTCTATTATTCAAATAAAAATCCTATTAAAATAAAATTCATCTCGCTAAACCAGAAATAAATTTGTCTCTCAAACGTAACTTTTTTTTTCATTCAAAAATGTTCAATTAATTTTTAAAATCCATTTTAAACGATCTATAATTCGTGGCAACTTTTAATTACATCAGAAAAGTCACCAAATGCAAAAACAAAATTTTTTTACAGTTTTTATCGAAACTAATTGACTTTTGTGTTTACTTTTAAAGATACTTCCAGACGATATCGCCAATGTACATGAGATTGTCAAATGTTACACACATACAGACATGCATAATTATCCATGAATGTAGACCAATTTAATGTGCAAACTTGGCTTATGTTGGCCAAATCGTTTACAGGCACCTTAATAAATATTTGTATCTACTCAAAACGCTTTGTTTGAATCTATAAGTAAATATTGACTGAAGCTTCCGGATATTAGGAAATTTAGTCCTCTCTCTATTAGATGAGTTGAAGAAGAAATAATAGAATAAAATTCTATTATAATTTCATAATGCGAATAATAAATAGTTCAAAGAAGGGTAACAAAATTGCGGTTTTTGCTTTCCTTCAGAGGAAAAAGCAGCTTCAAAATTGTTGTAAAATTCTTTAATATAATTGGTTTATATATTTAAATCCAATGAGGAAATAAGAGCAAGATCAATAATATTAGAATAAAGAATTTTACAATAATTGCAAAGCTGTT
>Ga0157364_1000303_pt1 | contig 30104 bp, 16 predicted proteins | sample AttsexASBM2_FD_111476 | JGI IMG/M metagenome (GOLD analysis project Ga0157364, IMG submission 111476) | Fungus gardens microbial communities from leaf cutter ant in Ribeirão Preto, State of São Paulo, Brazil - Atta sexdens ASBM2 | ecosystem: Host-associated > Fungi > Mycelium > Unclassified ... | reverse complement strand
CCAATAATGATACTCGTGATAGACCAAGTCTTTTTGCGATCCGATAAAAAATCAGACTTGGAAAGCTAAGTTCAGGATAGAAGATAGAATTAGCTGTTATCCGCTCGACCAGCGGAGGAAAGCGTGAAAAATCCGTAACATGGGAGTGTCCTCGAGCAGTTAAATGTGATTGTTTCGACGTCGTACATGACCTTATGCGTTACGGGATGAACGCCGATGAAGAATTTACGATCTGAACGAAAGGACTGCCGGTGGGTGCGCGACTTTCCACTTTCGACGCGAAAAATCGTCGATTCAACGGACCGCGAAACTGTACGTTCGCGATTATTAAGGAAGCCATTGATTTACGGCACACGTAGATATCTGGCGTAGTTGGACGAACAGAATCCGGCCAGATATCGATGCGTCTTACGAAACATCCGGAGTCATCGTTCAGAGAAGAGGCCATGCAGGTGGAATCTCTAGCTACCGTTACTATTACGTGCATGCCGTTCTCGATTAGAAGGTCCCATGCACTTCTAGGCGGCATGGTCGGTTGCCGTTTCATAAGAACTGGTAAGAAGTGCCTACCGTGTAATACGTTTTATCCGATTTATCTTTTCAAGAATGGATCGTTGTATCGTTTCGAAATGAAGGAAGGAGAATGATGGAAGAAAAGAAGAAAACTTTCTTCTCGCGATTCGAAAAGATGCCATCTGCTTTCGACGGTCATCGAACTCACTGTCTGACACAGGTATCCACACCCATCCCTCCACGTCATCAATCCCTGATATAATTACTTTCTCTTGAAATTCGTGCGTTATCGACCAGAAGTATTCCGTCGGCATGACCATGTATGAAAATGAAAGATCTCAAATAATTTATTCAAGCGAAAGAGATCCTCGAAGTTACTTTTTACCGATACGTCGCGTTGATTAGAAAACCGGAAAAACTGATCACTCAAGATATACTCGGAGAAAATCATGTGCGTTCACACAATTCTATAGAATTGAACGCGAACCTTTACGATCCATTAAGTCAATTCGATTAAATTGTTTCAGACCGATTCCATTTCTCCGCCGCGCCCTGTGCCGATTTCGAATGAACTCTCACGTATACGCGTTTACGATATTATCGATATTTCCCCTGGTCCATTGATCGAACTTATATGAGGAGAGAGAGAGTCATATATCGTACATTTAGACCGCGACGAGCCTAATATTCTCAATTCGAAAGGTTTCACTACCTTTTTCTCTTCGCCTTTTCTTTTTTATATATACGACATATTCACTTTTTTTCACGGTGCAGTGATCAATCTCGATCGTTTCAAACTAATGACTCGTACGTCGACCTTAAGTTTCAATCTACCCATAAAACTCTAATTCTGTTAATTAACGCAACACGCGACCGTGCTACATGACAACTGGGTCGTTAGAAATGCATATCCATCAACATGTGCTTCGCGTGTTTCGCCTTCGCACGATTCGCGAGCAAGTAGAAATTGATCCACTGGTCCAGACTTGCACCGAAGCACGTCGATTCATTAATGCGATTGGTAATGAGCCTAGTCTTTTACGGTGAATTGCCGTAAAGTGGACGCCGACAGGTACATAAATTGCGGAGACTGCAAGAAGACGCAACCTCTTTATTCGAATCAGTGACTATAAAATAACTATATTTAGTTTCTGCGTTTTGAGTTAATCTCGAAAGCAGTACCGTTATAGAATGACCTTAAAAATACGAAGATGAAATTAATGTTTATTAGCGTTTGTCACGAATTTTTATCTGATTAGCGAAAGTTGTTTCCAAAAGCAAAATGATTGATGCTTTAGATTTTAAAGTTTGAGATATTTTATAGACTTCAAAATAGAAAACATTAGTTTTTCAATAAATAAATTAAATATTAATTTTTAATTTAAATATTTTTTTTTAATCTAAAATACATATTTTTATATTAATTTATTAATATTTATATATAGCAGAAAAGTAAGTGAAAAAAAGCAAAGCAATTTTTTAATTAACTATTATTTCTGAATATATTGAAAAGTACAACATAACTGTGCAACAATAAATAATAATATAAATAAAAATATAAATAATTATAAGTAAAATTAGAGATCTCTTATTCTGTAACTCTTAACGATAGTATCATTATTGTTGCATTCTCGTTGCGCAGATTTTATACATGATAAAAAAGCTACGCAACGACAATGTAATGGTATTGACATTGTTATTAAAAGTTACAGAATAAGGGTCGATAAGAATAAATCATGAAATCCTCTTTTCGATCTTATTTTCGATCAAAGCGCATGTTTGACAATATTTATATGCAAATTTGCAAATACATTTTGCAGTTACATAAACTGCGTGCTGAATCAATTTGTCAGAGTTGAAACGCAGTCATAAAATGAAATTGGAATATCCAGCTTCAAATTACATTGATCGCCAATTTAATAATAAAATAATAATAAAAATTTAATGATAATAATAAGCATCTTAAAAGATTGCAAAGAACTTGCAAAAAATATCAGTCGGGAATCGAATCTGAAGCCTTATTCTAAAAAAATATTGTATATGAAAATATCAAGGACATCTATAATTACAATGTGCTATATAATATTTTTGTACATTTTCATATGCGATATTGGATCTCATTTCATGCAGACACGTCTTATCAATTCGACTGCCGAGGTATAAGGAGATATTTGCAAATGCATATAAACCAAGCATCACCACCCATTTTGATCAAAAATAGGATTGTTTCTCTTATTTGATTTATAAATATGACGACTGATATTCATAGTATGTTATTTTTCATATTACACGGTATCGACATTACGTATTGAATCATAAATTGCTATCGATAACTTTCTACACACACAGTAGCGCGTTTTCATTGAAAGTGACAAATTAATATTTGCAGGAAATATTACATACGATACGATAGCGCGAAAAATCAGGCCAACCAAACAAACGATTCATTATAAACAGCTATCGAAAACTGTTAAATAGAAAAGCGCGTACAATATGTACATAGCGAATCTGGAAGTCGCGAAACATATGATGGAAGAAGAAAGTGGCCACCGTGAAATGCTCACATCGGGTTTCTTCGCAGATAGAAACTCAAGTATCTACTTGAGTATCAATGTGTACTTAGCACATATTAGAATTACTTGCGGAAGGACTGCTATCACTGAGTGATAGCATTTAATTTTGTCATGTGTGACAACTTTATTAAGTCAGCTTATTCTCGCTTAACGAAGAAAAAATGAGATAAAATCTAACATATAATATTAATTTTTTTGTCGGGATATCTTAATTGAAACCTGTCGAGACTATCTCGATTACTAATATTCAATTACTTCTTATTCGCTACACGCATTTTTTAAGATTCTTGTTTACTCATTATTATCTTAAATGATGGACGTCAGAAGCGAGAAAATACATAATAAAAAATTTTGAAAATTGGATTAAAATAAAAATATGTTTCAACAAAACAACGCTTATGATCATAAGAACCAACTTGTAAAATATATCGAAAACTCCCCCTTTTATTTTGTTAATTAATAAATAACATATCTGGAAATGAATAATGCATAATTAAAAATGAATAAGCTATGTTCACAGATCACAAATAGTCAAATTAATAATACACAGAAATAAATATGATTTACTTTTTCTCCAAAACAAAAAAAGAGTTTTCTATATTCATTAAAAATATCTTTTATATTGATTAAAAATATTACTTTATCAAAAAATATTTCTATTTAAATATAACTTTTGCAAGAATTTTTTCTCGCTTCTAACGTCACTCAAACTGAAATAGCAGCGATGAGGAAACAGGAGCTTTAAACTCATGTTGCACTACGCATTGAAGATCGATGATTGTAAGTTAGATCGATGATTGTGAAGATTAGAAACCAGTCGATCAGAACAAAATGGATTAAAATTATCTGCCTGGTTGAATTTTGATCTCTAATCTTCATAATCCTCAGTCTCCAATGCATAGTGTGACACAGACTTTAAGATCACATTAGACTATGCATTGGAAATTGCAAATTGAAGATTAGAATTTGAAATTTTAATTTTAATCTGTTTCGTTCTTATCAAATTTTAATCTTCAATTGGCAATTTTCAGTCTCTAATGCTAAAATATACAGGACCTATCATGGAACAAGATTGGAATGGATTCCGATAGGAATTATTCAATTATTACCTAGATTTCTATTGTTTTCTAAAGAAAACGGAATAATTCCGACATGTTCCATAATATATATATATATATATAGGTGCCCAGATAGCACAAAAAGAATTCAATCGTGTCATCAATTTCGAGTTCATTTTCAAAAAAGAATTCTTTTTGTGTCTGAAAATGAATTCTAAATTGATGACATAACAATTGAATTCTTTTTGAACTCTTTGCGCTGTCTGGGTAGTTTGATATAGACTTCACGACATTATTTGCATCACCACATAAAGATTTCCCTTGAGGTTTCTCAAACCTCGATCCAATCACTTCGCACTCAACGAGATTGACATTATTCGAATCACTGTCACTTGGCACGAGAATACGTAATCCACGCGAAGAGAACAGCAAAAACATGATGTTAAAGAAAAAAAAAAGGACACATCTTCTTACATCATAGAGCAAGAAGAAATCAATACAGATGTTATGGAAGAAACAAAAAAAAGAAGAGAAAATCAAAGGAAAGTTCACTAAGCGGGAAAGCTGATCAGTGAATGAATGGTTTCGTACTCACCAAGCGCATGATGCTGTCTGTGTCCACGCTCGTTCAGTACTCGCCTTTTACTCGAGAAGATGATCTCCTGAATAGGTAGGTACGTAGTGATAGTCCCTGATTCGCGTTGGAGGTGGGGTCATGTACCCCACCGGTGTTAACGCACGTATGTATGTATAAGTTACATGTACAGGTGGCAGGTTCACTGTCCACCAGCTGCGTCTCGCCGCTTTCGGTCGTCGCGAATCGGATCCTTTGAATACCGCTGCATTCTCGTGACCCATTTCTATCGCGTTCCCGCGCGTTTTGCGAAAGGGAGGGAAATGGGGATAAGTTACTTCGAATGAGTACGTGTCACGTGGCTGACATTCGACTAGGAGGGTACTGTACATAAGGGTACTTAAATACAGATCTCGCTCTCTTATTGTACACAATCTTTTTGAAAAAAAATTAACGAATTGCACCTTTTCAAAACAATATCATTATTATTGTTGGCTCGATATATCGATGGTGACACAATTGTTTATCATAAAAATGACATGAATTTCATTGAATTTTAAAATCTACTTTATATCTATTTTTGCCAATGTAGATTAATTTTATATGAATAATGAAATCTGATGAAAATTTCGCATTCATTCTGATGAAAATTTTTCTCGAAATTTTTATATGAATTGGTGGAACATTGAAATATTGAGAAAGTCTTTTCTTTGAATGTTTTACATATGTAAATTTTAAAATATTCTAATAAGATTTCTAAGATTTCTTATTTTATATTCTATTTGTGAAAAAATATTTTAAATTTGTTCAGATTTTATAAGATTTCATTAGAAATTATAGAATAAGAAATCTTAGATTCTTTTAGAGTTCATATATATGAAGATTTCTAGAAAAAAAGTATGTAAACTTTTTCGGCACTTTTGAAAAGTGTTCCAAAAGTTGTATAAAAAATTTGGCAAATTTTTTTCAAAATTATAAAATCATTGAGAAATTTTGAAAAATTCTAAAATTAATTTACATGTTTGGATAAAGATTTTGATTAATAAAGATTCTTTTGAAGAAAATGTACATTTTCTTAAAATGTTATGCAACAAAATTTCTTTTCATTCAATACATACATAGAAAATTAAATATTTAAATAAAAAAGGATTATTATTTAAATAAAAATACTTAAATACTTAAATAAAAAAGAATTATTTATAAATATAAAAGAAAATTACGAGAAATCTTTTAGACGCTCACTTGCTGAAATTAAAATTCATTTTCATCAACAAATTAACAACTCGACTTAACAATTTATCTTATTTATCTTTTCCTAGTTCTAAGAATTAGAAAAGTGATAGAGAGTAAATAGCGAGATAAAATTAATCTATATTGGCAAAAATAGATATAAAGTAGGTTTTAGAATTCAGCGAATGTCATTTTTATAATAAACAACTTTTGCTACGAGCGCAATGATTAATTATGAATTGCAGCGGTACATACTTATGATCCATATGACACAAGGACAATTATGTATTTACATGTCGAAGTCGAAGTCGCATCGTGCGCTGTACGCACGTCGGTCGCGCAACGACCTTCGCCTTCCTTGGTGAGATTGGTGAGAAACGCAGAAAGGCGAGAACCATGGCGGCGGTACTATTGGCGAAATTGTGCTTTCGCTGTGTCGTGCGCTTTTCCGACCGAGAGTACATGCGCTGAGGGAAGAAAATCGTTGGGATTGAATAGGAAGAAAAAATGGTACGTGAGAACGTAATTGTCCATCACTGTCGTCGCGAGGCAGGCACATAATCGAATGCCGGAGTAATTGGTGGCGGGCTAACCTCTGACCGGACAGCCGGATACCCCATTCCGCAATATGTTGCGTCATTTCGTCGAATGAGTCTCTCCGAAATCAAGTTGATTGACCACGCTATTTACAAATTTCTTAATTTAGTACCAGAACATATAATTAGTTTTCGAATTTTTTTATCTTTTATTTTAAGAAATGAAAATTTTCTTTATGAAACCTTCATGTCGCATTTCTTATAATTACAAGTATTGACATTTGCTTTTTATATCTTTCGAAAATTTTATTTGTATAATATTATTAATTTTACGTAAATATATCTTAGATCTATCTTGGATAAATGTAGATTAAAATTATTTTATATGGAAGCATATTTGTGTTATCAATTCTTTCTGTTCAGAAAATGTTTTATTATATAATACCTATAATATATGTATGTTTGATATTGTACTTAATAATATTTCAAACAGTTAACCTACATAAAGATTATGTTCTATAAGAGTTGTATTAAATTTGTATTAATAAAATTCATATAATTGAACATTTAGCATCTATTTACTTTATGCGTTGACAGAACCACTGCAGTGAATCTAGCAATGACACGGATGAAGGCGATGATCAGGAGGCGTCTTCTTTACAAGAAGGAACGAACATTGAAGATACCTTAACATCTTTCAGGGAACAATGGCAACGTGAGTTAACGATATCACCTAAGCGTGATACATCAAAGACATATTCACCAAATCAGCCTAACATTGAGATCGCAAATGATGAAGCTTCTATCGAAAGCAAGGTATAGTAATTATCGTCGAAATAAATTTTGAACTTTTATAACGTTTCTATAAAAATATTTCTTGTTTCAGGCAAAGAATTTATTTCTTAAAGGTATTGAACATGAACAAAGCAGAAAGTTTTATGAGGCAATTCAGTTTTATAAGCGTGCGGTACAATTAGTTCCTGATATTGAAGTGCGTTTGTATGAATCAACAAAAGCAAAAGCAAGAGACAGATTCGATGCTGATGATTGTTGTGATACACTACTAGACAATGATTTTTCAAGTACCAACGACAGCGAAAATCATAATGAAGTTGATGAAGAAGAAACTGATTTATTTTTGAAATTGTCTAAAATTGTAAATCGCAATCAATGTGTATGTTTCCCAAAATTCGAACAAAGTGTAAGTATATTATTTTTAACATTTCTGTTGTAATAGTTTGTGTTGTAATTTTAAATGTACAATATATTTATACAGAGTTGTAATTGAATGTGCTGTGTATTTTATATTCGACATTTCCTTTATGTATTTCAGACAACACATATCTCTGCATTACCTATGGAGATAGTGCTTTACATTCTGAGATGGGTTGTGTCTTCTGAACTAGATTTTCGATCATTAGAAATGTTTTCAAGAGTATGTCGCGGATTTTACATATCTGCACGAGACACGGAGATTTGGCGACTTGCGTGCGTTAGGTAAATATTGAAAGATATTAGCGTGATTATTGGTTGTTAAATTGGAATTGTTTTCAATAGGGTATGGGGTGTAAACTGTGGTACTTGCGAACCGAAATATAAATCATGGAGGGATATGTACTTGCAACGGCCTAGATTAAGATACAACGGATGTTACATAAATAAAACAAGTTACATACGCGATGGAGAAAATAATTTCCAAGACCGTTTTTACAGACCATGGCATCTCGTTGAATATTTTCGGTACCTGAGGTACAAAAACATTATTGTAATATCTGCAAAGATATTCTATTTTCTTGCTACCATGTTATGACATCCAAAGTGAAAAATTTTTCACAATATTTTTCTTGCACTTAGATTTTTTCCCGAAGGAAGAGTTTTAATGTTGACTTCGACTGAGGAAGCTCAAATCTGTGTAAATTCCTTACGAAATCGCATACCACGCAATCCATCAGTTCTAATTGGTCATTTTCGATTACATGATAATTATGTGACACTTGTATTGAAAAGACAAGAAACTAAAGGAATCAATTTCTACAGAAGGAAGAAAAGAGAACCGGTGCATGATAGTGGTGAACAAACGTTTCATATTGTAAGTAATAAATATATCTGAAATTGAATATTATGTATCAAAAATCAGTTAATACATTTTCCCATACATGTAATCGTAGGAATTTGAAATACAGAATCACCATAGAAGAGTAAACTCGCAATTGAAATGGATCAGCTACAGTATTTTCACAAAATATAAAAATGGACAGGAAGCGAAGATTTGTCTAAAAGAACCATCTGTAAGGGAATTCAGGGCGTCGCCGATTGGTGGTAGATATCCACCTCTTAAATTCAGCAGGGTAAAGAGTTACACTCAGGAGAGCGAAGTCCCATTATAGTAATGAACTGACAACAAACAAATCATATGAATCATGAGAGTACAATTATCGAATTATTCTTACAGAAGAAAAATAGTGAATGTAGTGAATTCTCAGTATGTTATAAAACCGAAAACAAAGATGAATATGTAATTATAATTAAGTGTACTTTTCTTTGAATTATATTAAGTACGTATACATATTTTTCAAGATATTTTATTTATCTTGTATCACGCATTGTATTCTAACAGTTTCCTATTGTACATTATACAACCTGCAAATCACAACTATTCTTAAAGAATTAATACGACGATAACACTTCCAATCATAAAAGTGTATAACTTATTTATATAGATCTAATATAATTATTTAAGCACTAGATTATAGTGCCTTACATCGCAATGAGTTGCATACTTCAGAACTTAACAAAGTATGTACTGAAGAATGTAATTATATAGTTTTGTTTATCAATTAATTATTGCTCAGCTATACTTAAGTTTAAAAAGTATGTTAATTGAATAAAATTTATGTAAATTTTTTAAATTGTGTATATAATTTTGTATAATTATATGTAATAAAAAATAGCAAGCACTGAAATATTATATGATCTTATTTATGCAATGAGAATATATAACGATTTACACTTGTGTGGTACAAAATATAACATATCAACTCTTGCGGGACATGTGATATATGTTCGTACTCTGTATTACTATCAATTGCTCTTTTTTGCTACTAAATAATCTTTACATAAAATTGTAAATTTGTAACTGATTTTTACTGTGTATATCAATTTGCTATATATTATAATATGAATTACTCATCTAAATTGAAATTTACATTTCTACTTTTCCTATTTCTGAATGATGAAATAGAATTAGCTGAGAACCTTTAGAATAATTTTATTATCGGTTCAGTATCACCTGAACAACGAATTATCTTACTATAGTGGAATTGAACCAGCATCCACTAATTGAAATAATTTCATCTCTGAATATATTATAAAGCGTAACTGATTTAAAAAAATGGACGTCAGAATATGTATATTGTTGGATATCTCTGATCAAAGTCTACACAGTCCGAAAATTTATAACCTTACTCGAATATAATTTTTCCGTATATTTAAATCGTTTCTAAAATTTTATTTCAAATGTAGTCTGATATGATCACAAGTTTTTATCGTTCCAATTCAAGAAATAAATCAATTAAAAAAAATCTCATTAAAAGCTCATGTTTTCGAATTCTCTCTCTCGAAAAATTAATTTATTCTCATGTAATTAATGTTTGATTAATTTAGTAAAATAGCTGTAAATTTGAAACAACTTTTAATTTTTTTTTCATTTCTGTACTTAACATGAATTATATATTATCTACGCTATTAAATATGATATTTCGGCTTTCGAATACGGACCTGTGAAGACTGCCGCATTTTAAGTTATTGCATCACATCGTATTGTGCTTGTATTGCTTTCCAGATCATCTTTAATACTTTCTCTCACATATGTTAATAAAGTATATACAATTGACTCTAGTAAATTCCTAACTTTTTTCAATATAGACTTATATTTCTTCAGGTAATCATATAAAGAATAAGCGAGTTGTAAGGAAAAGTGGCAAATATAATTTTGCATAAAATTCATTCTTAATATTTGAATTTTTATGTTATGTTTTTTCTCTTTTACAAGAGAAGAGATTTTTTTTTTATTTAATTGTCGGATTTCTTCAATGAATAATTTAATCATAAAAGGTACAAATAATATTCGTGTTAAAAAAAATTTAAGATAGAAAAGAATTTAAAATCTGTAAAATGTAAACAAATTGCATCAGTATTTTTTAAATAACATATCTTCTCAATAAGAAAGATTATACTCTTTTGATACAAAACTGTATCAAAAGTGTTGGAAAGAAATATTCCAATTATATTATCAAAAGTAAATTGTAAAATAAAATATTTACGTCTTTTAACAAAATAAATATTACTTCTTTCTCGCATCATACCCGTCAATTTCCAATTTTACCTTGCTTATTTATATATTTGCAGGAAAACTCCATAAATATCCTATTACTGTTAAGCATTCGATATGATAAGTAATCGTACATATTTTGTACTCATGATTGTACCTAAACCGTCCCGCAATAATTACATAAATTAAATACTCTGTATTATATAATAACTCTGTATTATATAAACTCTGTGTAATATATATAATATGTATTATATATAATATGTATAATATATATAATATGTATATATATATATTTTTTTTTTTTTCAATATCCTTAAATTTATATTATAGAATTCAGCACTTTCTGGTCTCCAAATGTCGAAACGCTCGACTAATCGCCAGTTGTTATAGGCTCGATTTATCACAGACTGCAGCAAGCCGTCGCGTTCTTCATGATTCAATCACAATTCTTCGCGATCCGAAGGAAGAGAGCTTGTTTTATTGCACGTAGACGGATCGGACATCCAGGCGAGATCCTTTAAAGTTGCGGCATGCATAGAACATACCGCTAGGACGACCATTACATGCATCACATTATGGGAATTCAGCACTAAATCCAATCGGCCGGGAATCCATTTCTCTGGAATGCGAAGAGCGCCAATGGTTGCACCTATCACAGCTATGAGATCCTGGAATTTATTCCTACATCAGCATTATCTCTAATATTTAGTACACGCGGCTATCTGGAATCATATTCAAAATGTACCTGTAATATTATATGAATAAGAGCCTCGGGTGATCCGCCACCAATACCAAAACATCTCAACATCATGATTAACATTCTCATCAAGAAAGGAGGAGCAAAACATAAACGCCTTTCCCAGGGTGATTTAGCAGTCATTGCCTATGAATCACATTAATGTTTAAAATGTTTTATCGCCACAAAGCGTCGTTAAATTAGATGCAAGTTAAAAATACCTTTAAAAGTCCCCACATACTAAGAGAGCAATAAATAAAAATGCAGCAATACCAGACATTATCCGCAAGGCAATGAACAGCGGCTGCCATCATCGGTATAGCTCCTGAAATATTTGTGCGTGAAATAGAAAAGCATCTATTTGTTACTATACGAACTGTTCTCATTGTCTTATTTAAAACTTTCTTCATTTGAAGTAGAAATCAATCAAAAAATAATTTGTAAGATCCATTTGAAATATGAAAAGTTATTTGTAAAATAAAATCTTGCAAATTTGAGCTCTAGTCATACATATATTTTTTCAGCTTTTTCGGAAAAGTTTTTATTAAAGCCTAATCTAGGGTATTCTTTGCTTCCTGTTTCTTGCTTTTCCTCAAACTTTTTTCCTTCTTTGTGACGGAATTGTCTTATCGACAATTTCTTTTTACATTTCTTGTCTTTTTTGCGAAATCCATGAATTTTTATCTCAGGTAACAGAAAATGAAGAAATTGAATAAGTAAAAAGTAAAAATCAAGAAACAAAAAACACATTGTATATTAGCCTTTACAAATAGATCACACACCGAAACTCTGGCACAGCCATATGCCAATCATGTCAACTTTCAACAGTGTTCTATAGAGAACTTCGTCGTAGTTTACGTTCATGAAGAGATGATATAGGAAGGATCCAATCCACGGACTAACAGCACCGATAAAATGGCACCAGGAAAGAACTCCCACGAGTGTCCCTTTTGTATTCCATGGAAGTAGATGTGGTACAGTCACCAACATGTACAGGATAGCAAATCCTATAAGCACACACGATCGCTCGTACAGGATGCTTTCGAATAAATGTATTTTGAGATGAAGTTCTTTGATGTTAGAAAATTGATGATATATCTTGAGCTACGAGAATCTATTTTTATGAACTCTTTGATCTCCGAGAAGTTTAAGAATTATATCTTTTATAATTTCTAAAGAAAATATTGATAATTTCCATTATAGAAGTGTATTGTTCGTCAGGAATAAACTTTAATTTCTTAACAAGTTTCTTAATTTTTGAATCATTTTCTATCTCAGAAGTAACTATCCGATTACTATTATATTGATAATTAACTGAGAAACATTAACGGGAAAAATTGACAGGTGTAGAGAGATTCATAACATATTAGTTCAATTTTCTGAAAAAACAATTTCAAGTATATTAATCTCTTTCACCTACATGGATAGTTCTGACCTACTAAGATTTTATTTCACGCACATGTGCACCAGTCGATACATGAGATTTATATACGGGATGATTCATCAAAAACAGAACATTTGAATGGCTCTCTTAGTTTCTCCCTTGAATGAAGGAAAAAAAATATAATTAAGAATAATTTGTTTAATTTTAAAGAGCGACAGAAAGAAGAGCTGTCTAATCTCGCTATAAAAGGATTGCAATTTCAAATGCATTCGTAATGTTTTATCGTTCGCGGATGTTTAGAATGTATTTGATTGACATTCGATACGAAATTTATCAATGAATCAGCTTTAACAGAGAAGGAATATCATATGGGTTCACTTTCATCGATCGTTCGTTACCCTGCAATGCGTCTTCGTTGCGCGATATTTTCACGGAAGTTGACCTTGATAGTATACACCTTGACTTTAAAGCCCTTAAGGGATTTAATCTACTTTTCGAGTTAATCCAATCACGAGAATGGCAAATCTTTTACGTGATGTAACTGCGTATTCTTTGAACGGAATACAGTTGATCGCGTGAAGAATAAGGATAGCTACTATTTCAGAATTCAATTTTGTTTCGCGGAGTTTCAAAGAATTTTGCATTTGATTTATTTTATTTTATTTTGCAGCATATCATCTTTTCTTCTCTTTCTTTCTCTTCATCAAAATAAAAGTCAATTTTAATTCAAATTTGGAATTAATCCAATTAAGCTACATTTAAGAATTCACTATCAGATGACACTTTCATATGATAAGATAATTATTTATTATTTGTTTAAACATGTTATAAAAAAGAGAGAAAATCTCTTCTGAATACAAAAATTTTCCTCGCGTACTTTATTAACATTAAGCTCGTTAAGAAGTTCAACGAATAATGTCCCATTTTGAAGGCAAAAATTTTATTGCAACGAATAATTTTCTTTCATGTTTTTAAGCATCTAATTTCAAAGCACTTACTAACTTATTCCAGAACTAAAAATTCAAAAATACTTAACAAAATAAAAATAAAATTCTTTATAATTACAACAGTTAATAAATTAAAATATCATCTTTCTTTGTGTAACTTTGGTATACACTCTATCAATCGCAGCAACTCTGAAAGGATTCGCGTCATGCGACACAGGAAAAAATTGCAGGACGAAAATTGCATAATACATTAGAGAAAAAAATAAGCTTTTCATTCTAATAGCATTGTGTTTATAATCGCAAAATGTGTAATCGCGACAAATTTCCGTCTCACCATGCGTCAGGATGTTGACAGTCTCGTTGTGGATGTAGAAAAGGCTACCGAGGCACTGGCGGATGGTCATGAGCGGTCTGTAGCCGGTGAGGATGTGGGGGTTAAATTGAAGGTGCCGCGGCATTTCGCTCCATCGTCGCAGCAGCAGGACTTTGGCCGACATCTCGTCCGGATGCGGCCGTCTCGTCTCGGGGCCGTCGGGCATTCTCTTGTTGTCCTGACGCCGCGCTCCGTACGTGTCGGTGTCCTGGTGCGACGAGCCCGACACCGCCGCCGCATGGCGCGGTCGCTCGTCGTCCCGGAACAGCGTCGTGCAAATGCGAACGCGCAGTATCTGCAGCCTCGGGGAAGAGGGATCGGTCCGGCCAGCGGACAAGGCAATATAACGAGATCGTCTCCGAGAGCCGTGCGCGAGCTCTCAACGGCGGCGACGTCGCCACTGCATCGTCGTGCGCGCCGCTGATACTCCCGTCTACCCGCCCGCCTGCTCGCCAGCAGCAGCCGTCATCCGCACGCGATTTGGCCTCTCTGACGGTTCCGTCGTCACGGCAACCGCATCGATCCCATCACTCGGACGGGGTGGTTAGGAGGAAACCTCATCGTGCGCGATCTCGCTGGATCTCGCAGCTCGATGTCACAGATGCTCCTAGTTCCTATACCTGGCTTTCTTGACTAACCCAATGAGTCGTAACTATTTATGACTTGAACCGAAAACTCAGTTACGTTAATTTGATATCTCGGACATCGTTCTCCCTTTTTCTTCGTTTTCATACTATTTTCTTAATGCCTATTTACACATGATTAATAATATCTACAAGTAATATGTATCATGAAGCAGCTTGGAAAAATTTGTTATTGCTTGGTATTGTTTATTTATTTCAAAATATAATTTGATTTTAATCACACTTAATTACATTTATTGTTATATTTATGCAATTAATGTATAGAAATTATACATTTTTAATAAACAGAATTTTTTTAATTAACAAAGAACAATATGATTGTGCTTTAAACGGTATCAAAATTTTAAGCAGGATAAACACATAGTTGGCATGCCCCTGTAGCAGCTCCTGAATGTCCCATATAGAGTTTCCACGTGTGACCTATTGACACAATTTCGGTTGGATGTTTTTGAATTAATATATGCTGGATATCCTTTCCTATTCCTACTGTTATTCATGTTATGTATTATGCAAAATATACATACTATTTCAAGCTTTATCGACTTGCATCGACGAGCATTCGTTTTGCTTCGTCCTTGCAGTTGAATCATATAAAAACTATTGTGCTAGAAATAAAACAAATCGAAGGGAAACTTGACGAACTATATTTGTCAATGTGAATTTGCATTAAAAAAGTCTCAATAGAGATGGAAATCCTTTCCAAAGATGAAAGCAAGAGGTTTGAGTTGTATTGCTTTCAAAACATGATATTGAATCTTAGAAGATGAAACATTATTGAAGAAGAAGAGAAATGTTGAAGAATCTCACACACACACATTTTATCTATATGTAATACTCATAAAACATCTTTTTATACCTTTTTAATACCACTTCATTGATATTTATTCTCTGTATTATATACTAAAAAAAATTTACTAAAAATCTATTTTTTAATTCTTGGACGCTCTGAACTAAAACACACGCTCTGAATGTAAAACAAACGTATATTTGTTTCACTTCAATTTATTGCAACGTGTGCACTAATTCAGAGAGTGCAAGAATAAAAAACAGATCTTAAATTTTAATACGTATTTTTTTAATATATAAATTATTTACTTCCAATAAATATTTAATTAATGGAAAAACGATTAAAGTTAAAAATTAATAGTCTTCGTGTCAAATAAACATATGTTTACATTTAATAAATATCTATTTAGAACTATTCAAACAAATATTTATTAAAATTAATGTCTCTTTTTCAGTATAACTGAATACAATCAATCCGAATTTGCCAGCGAGAGTGCGAGCGAAAGTTGACCGTAGCTTGTTCTTGCGTGAAGCGCATCTTACGTCAGAGTCACTCAAAATCCGAAAAAGCGACAGGAACGTAACTTAGATCTTCGTCGGCGATTTGTCGCGGCCGCTGCCGTCGGGGACACGTTCCGATCCGCAGATGCTTTTCGATCTGTAAGTCCGCGTGATCTATTATAAGTTTTCATAGCGAGATCATAGCAACATTTTATACGACCAACATCCCCTTGCTCCTCCCTCTCCTTCCCGGCGCATAAAGATTGTTTTAAGACTTGGGACGAGACTCGTGGATACCAAACAATGGATACCAAAATTCCCGATGGGCCACCTAGTGTTGACCTTCACCCAACATCTAAATGTCCGCGTGTCGTACTCGGGGTGAGTTCCACTGCGACAGCGCAAGCGCACCCCGACAACGGGGTGCATTACCTACAGCAAGTATTCCTGGTGAGTATCATACGCGCGATTGTGATGTGTGCAAGTACCGTGCTGCGTTTCTTCCTCAGACTATCCCCGAAGAGTATTCGTGACATGCCCCGTTGCTTGACAATTTGGACCGGTCGTATCAGTCGGCCGTGTCTTGCTGTGCAGGTAGTCGATGCACATCTGCCTACCCTTTCTGGGTACTTTACGACATCATCTTCAGATCCATCTCCCTCCCTCTCAGTTAAATCTCTTCTGTTACCGCACATGGGGCTGTAACTTGAAAAGCAACGGTGATTAACCGAGAATTCAGTTAACTCAGATTGTCGATGTCAATCAATTGCAATTTCATTTATTCTGACGTGCTGTGTACCTATGTTACATTATGTTTTGGCGCAAGACTAGTGTGTCACGTGATCTCGTTTGCGAGACGAGCTGGCGCTTGTACTGATATCGACGTTCTGTCAACTGTATGAAGATTAACTCCTTTGCGTAATTGCGCGTAATTCTTCCATGTACATGGCAGTAGAGGCAAAATGTATCTTACAAATCGCATCTTCTGTAAAATACTTCTGTTTTTCACTTGTTTGTTATTTATAATATAATTTGACAGTAAAGAGAACATGTAATTTATATGCATTTGTGTTAATATATATATCTTTTTTTTTGCAAAATTTGTATGCTTTTAGTGGAATAACTAAAATCTGATAACTAAATCCGATTTAGAGGTGTTTTTTATTCTCGCTCTTAGTGTACGATAAGTTGAAGTGGAACAAATATACTTTGTTTCAACTTATCGTATCGTGTGTACCATTTCAGAGAGCGCAAGAATAAAAACAGAACTAAGATCACACAGCATCTTTCATTTGTAACTTTAATCATAATATCAAAGTATTCCAGCATAATGCATCAGATTTCTTCTTTTTAATTGAATTTCTTGCAGCATTTATTTTTTTCTCTTTGTTTCTTTTTGTTTCTTGTTTCATGGAGAGAAAAAGAGAACAAATTAATCTACAAGAAGCTAAAAAGAACAAGTCTATAACAAAAGATCTGTTTTTTTTAGCTAAATTTCTTGCAGTTTATTTTGCACTTTCTTTCTTTTCACGCTGGAGAAAAAAAGAAAGAAAAAAACAAATTGCAAAGAGAAATTCAGGTTTAAAAAAAAGACCTAAATACAGTGATCTAATTCAATATGAATACTTCTTTGCTACAGAACACCTGCAGTGAATTATGGACGATCCCGGAAGGTGCGATCGCGACGACGGCAGCAAACTACTTTTCCCATGATCAGTCAAAGTACATCTCGTTTGACGTAGTAACTCAGGTAAAAACGTACTATTGTAAAAGCAAGTGCCTCTTGACTAGTTTTAAATCCGTGAGTGTAATCGTGGTGAGAAATTAATAGCTGCGTTCAGCAGAGAAAGCTTATTAGTGAACGCCTAGTGATTTTTTAATATGATTGATTTCTACACTTAGATGCAACAAAGAACTAAAGGCAAGAACCAATCATATTAAAAAATCAGCGCTTAGTGATTCTTTAATATGCTTCTTGCCTTTAGTTTTTCAAATGACTCTAATAGTGATTAGTTAGATTATTCAGTATGCACATTAAAGCCTTCGTATTCAAATTGACATAAAAATATATGTTTAATATAAGGATTAAACCAGGAAATCTTCAGTATATTTTATTGTGCTGTAAGTAAAATCCGTATTTTATAATTTGCATTTTACTTTTACACAGATTAAATTACTAAAGTACAACTTTAATATGCACTAGTGCGTCCAATCGAAACTTCACATAAGTATACGAAAATCAACCACAATAAAAAATTACTCTGAATACTTCCTAATTAATTTTATTAGAGCTTAACGCAGTTATACTCTTAGGGGCTCCGCACAATAAAAGGAATAAAGAACAGAGAATAAGAATTTTTATCTATCAGAAATTGTGTATTCCAAAATACATGATTTCTGATAGATTGAAATTCTTATTCTCTATTCTCTGTTCCCTGTTCCTTTTATTATGCGGAGTCCCTTACGCAACACTGCGTAAAAGAATGGCTGCTTGTATGAAATGTTGTTTCGTTATCTCTCGTTTTTTTTCGAATCGCAGTATTGCATCATCCCGTTAAAATACTATCATTATGTATCTCTCGGGATTTGTATCTCGCGCGTTTTTTTTGTAATTTAAATTTACATGTAATTCGTCGAATGATCATTGTTGAATTGTGCGGGGAACACTGCAAACAAAAATGATAACAATACTGCTTTTGTTCAAACGATACTCGCGGAGTGGTGCCACCTACGAATCATCCGTCCCATTCGTTATCAGTCTGGTTTCATTCGTTTCTATATGTTTGTTGTCCAGTACCATATATATATTCATATATGGCCTATCTATTTGTCGAAATATCCTTCTTTTGCTCGCAGTTCTTCGCCAAAGTCGATTATGATCTGGCACATGATAGAGCAACTGCTGCACAAAGGCTTTATGTGGATATCTAAGAATGTATGGAGACAGGTACGCAAAAAATTTCCGTGGTGTATAAAACTGTGTGCGATGCTCGATTAAGGACTTATTTAGATAAACATGTATAGCCGTATAAACGTACGTATAAAGAAAATTATCCAATTGCATTTTTTCTGCGTCTTTACGATAGAAATATAACTGGATAATTTTCTTTTCTCTGCATATATTATAGTTATGCAGCTATACAAGTTTGTTTGGACCCTAATAGCAATTTATTAGCGATATCTTATTAGCGATAGTTAAACGTTAGGATATATTGGGCCAATATTTGGTCATACATTGTGCTAATAATTGTGTTACTAAAGGATAGACCTTAAACCCCAACAAACAAGCTGACGATGGCTGTATTCCAAAATTGATTGCCAATACTGAAAATCTATTGTGTACGTAATGCAAATTAAAGATTTTCAGCGCTAGCAGTAAATTTGGAACACAGCCGTCATTTGAATGTTAAAATAACAGTAAATAACATCAGTTTATTTATTGGGACATAATGTACGTTTACTCGAAATTTTTGCTCTATATTATAATTATTTCACGCGAGTGAATTAGGTTTTGAAAGTTCTCAATTAAACATCCTCAAATATACGTTTACACGTATTCGTTGATAAATTTTCTTCCACTTAATTTTAAGTTTCATGAAATTCGCTTTTAATCGCTACGTATTTATCATTATGACTAATAATGTTATCTACGATAGATAGTAGACATTACGTAAATAATTCTTTAAATAAAATTATAGGTATTTAACTATATACTCCACTTAGCAACTTCTTACTGTTTTTCTGATGATTTCCAAAAGATTTAATTCTTCTCTGAATAGAAGTATGAATATATGAAGGTCATGTTTATCAATGCCTATACGCGACGTTTAGAAATTATTCAGAAAAATGTATATATTTTGGTTAATATGATAAATGCATTATTATCAAGAATTTTATTCTAACATGTTACGATATATATATGATCGAAATAATCCGCACGATAATATGTAAGTGGCGCAGATGAAACTTTTTCTATCAAATCAGAAGTTCCGGTATTCTGGAGTACTTTGATTTCGTGCGCATTCGCTTTACTTCGTGCGTCATCGACTATTTGCAGGGATGGCAAATTTTTAAGAGTTATTTAGTGGCAGAAAATCGAAGCGTTGAACAAAAAGGTCGCGAAATTACAAACAAATTAAGGTAGTTAAAAATTATTTTATTTGAAAATTGATTTTACATTTAATCAAAAAATAAGCTTGTTTATAATCATCAAAACGTGCAAGTTCGTATGATGTTTTAGAAAAATCTATATGTTTTTATCAAGTTTCTTTATTTTACTTTTAATTTGACTAAAAATTTGTATGCTGTTATTAGAATTTTTGGGAAGATGATGTTGTATCACAAAATCTTACAAAATTTGATATATTACAATTCTAGATTTTTGTTTTAATATATTGGTAAATTATAAATTGTAGTTTCTTATAAGTAAATCTATTGACGTATGAAATTGCAATGTCGTTGGTAATCGAATATTATCAGACATATGATGTAAGAATACAAGATGATTTATTGTGTATAATGACGATCGAATATAATTTTGAAGCGAATTTTTTATTAATAAATTTCTAACAGCGGCTCTATATTGGCTTGTAATATTTTGGTATAATTTTCTGATTAGTTATCGACTGCACGAAATACCTTTATTCTTACATCATAATTGGACAGTTCATCGTGTTGTCGAATTTCGAATATTTACGATGTAAAAGCTGTGTAAGACCTCACGAAGGGCCAAGGTGCCAATAGAGCTGTCCCTGACTCGCCGACAATCGCCGAGTGAAGCCGAAGAGGTCTCGCCAATCGCATTGATCCAAAGTCCCACGTCGTTGTCACACAACACTGTTGTACGTCGCACGCTGTCGGTGCTCTTTGGCATTCTTGTGTTTAGTGGGTTCAATTCTGGGACCAAGCGAGCCTATTCTGCCTATCCGACGTAAGTCCGCTCTCCATAACGTAACCCGCATCCAGCTCGTGACGTGACTAACGAATCTGCGTGTGTTATCCGGCTGGGATCTGTACGTGTATGCTGCATCACGCTTTGGTGCACTCTCTCTGTATTTCCAAGATGGCCGCCGATGCTTGGAAGGTGTCCCCCCTTATAATGTATCGTCTGCGTCCTTTTACGCATCCCTCGCACACGCTTTCCATTTCATTTGCTTCAATAACCGCCTCATCCGATTGACGAAGGGCTACGCTACGCGCGTCGCTCTCTCTCGCGACGTCGCCGCGCGCGATTCCTTCGATTCCGAATCTCACGATCGCCATCGATGGCGCCCAAGATGCCTCCTCGAGGCGTGATGCGCCATCATCGATCCTCGACGGCGAAGCCACGCGCGCGCCTATGTTCACGGCATTAACGCAATTTTTTCACTGCACCGCCGTTCATCGCATACCGCGTCGTCTCTTTCGCCGCGATTTTCGACCGTGTACGCGTCATTTTGGCGGGATCGTGTCTGGAGAGTCACAAATCGCGCGCGATTCGAGTAGGTGTGACGCAATACGAAAAATGCCCTTTCGAGAGAGAAAAAAAAAGAGACCTCACTCGTTGCATTGTCCTTAAATATCCGACGCTGATCTTCTCGACGGGTTCTTTTTTTTATCTTTCTTCTCTACTTCCCCTCTCCCACTCCCCCCCCCCTCTTCTCGCGGAGTGGGCTAATCTGTACGGTGTCTGTGACACTCTCACGAATGCGATTGCCCACGTTTTGCAGAATTTTTTGAGCCGATGTCCACGTGGTTATCGAAAAACAGTGTCATACCGCAAGCGTCATCCACACGCTCCTGGATATCGGCCATCATCGAATTCATTTGGGATCAAGTGAGCCTGTTCCGCCTTACCAACGTAAGTACACGCAGTATGGCTCCGGTATAAGACTCCGGGTACGGAGTTCCCTCCGATGACTCTATTCGACGCCCGTATCACGCGAATCTGCCACGTATCGTTCTCGGTCTTCGACTCCGTTAATACTCGCGCTTTCGTTGCTCCGCCACTCGTTCGATTCGTGTTTGTCGATCTTATCGGATATACCTGCCTTCTCATCTTGTCGCACCTCATTTTTCATAAATTGTAATCGCACGCATGATGGTCTGGCTCGGTTACATCAACGATGTGGGACTAACCCATTTTATAGACTAGAATATTCTAGATTAATACTGTATCCATAGTGCTTTCCATTTTCATATTGATTGTGAGTCTAAAGTTATATGTATGGAGTATTTTATACTCCAATACTAATGTTATTACTTGATTGCTTTGGTGATGAAATTATCGCATAATAATAAATTAATAAACAGGTTTATAACTCATTTTTAATGTAAGTTACATCTGTTTCCATTAATGTAGATAATTTTAAGGTCTGTTTCCTGTAACTTGAACAAGTATACACTTTTAGAACTTAAAATGAAACAGACATATGTTTTTATGATATTTGATGGAAGCGAGAAAGTTTAATGCAGGAATAAAAAACAAATCTTTAATCTTCAATTTATTCTTTATATTATTTATTTCTAGTTCTAAAGCTGATTTTTCATGCGCAGTATGTTGTGGCAGCAAAATGCTATCATTGGTTAAAACTTTTTTTCGTGAGTTAATGCATTTTCAATTCTTGAAAATATGGATCAGATAACATTTTACTGCCGCAGCGTACTATGCATGAAAAGTTAGCTTTAGATTTAGGAAAAGATGGAAAGTAAAGGATTATTTATACGAGCCGTAATTTACCTTATCCTGTAATTTATAAGAATTGACTATGTTTACACATTACTCTTAATCAAGTTTAATAACATCTATAGTTATGAAACTCACCAATTACAGCTATTGGTGAGTTTCATAACTACATTTAATCATTCTATTCTTGTACAGAATGGAATGACTATGATTGGTCATTTTCATAACTGTGGATGTTATTAAACCCGATTAAGTGTCGAGTAAATGTAGTCATTGAATAATCATAGCTGATTATTTCTCTCATTCGACTGTAATTAAGTCAGTTCTTACAGATTACAGCATAAGTTATGAGATTTACAATATAAATGATCTTTAAGTTGAACTGAGATTAAAGTTAATCTACATTGATGGAAATGAACATTAACTAGACTCAGTAAAGCACACAATTCCGAGCTTGTACAGATAGTAGGTAAAAACTCAATTGAATCTCACATGTCAGAATGAAAAGAAACATTCATACTGACGTATGATGTCATAAATAAATTATCTGAGTTTTTTTTAAGTAAGTGGAAAACAATTTATATAAGCCTATATCGAACTAAAGATTGAGATTGGATTTCAATTTAACCAATCAGAAAAAAGAAAATAATATCAAGTTTTGTAAACTTTTGCTTTGATTTGTCAAATTCCAATTCAATCTCAATTTCAAATCTAATCCGGGTTTAACACGCAGCGTGTTTCTTTTAAAGGTCCGGACATACTAGGCCTGTTCTTTTTGGTTGAATTTTTGCACCAGTTCATCTTTCTTCCTCTTCTTTTCTCCTAGGGAGAAAAGATTCAGTCAAAAAAAACAGGCTATTTTTAATATTTTCCATTTGATGATACTAGTCTATACAAACATTATTCTTTTTTGGTATTCCAGTGAGTAGTAAAGATATAGTGACACTTGTGTTAATTTATGATCAAATGGAAAGAACCCAATTAAAAGCTCAGGCAATAAGAACAAAGAATGAACATTAGATTTTAACCTATCAGAAACTGTGTGTATGAATGTAAAGAAATTTCTGGTAGTTTGAGATATACTGTCTGTATTTTTTTATTCTTTGTTCCTTTTTATTACCAGTAATAATCATATCTGAGATTTTAGTGTTAATATGTGATTATTCCTTTAAGTGTGTTAGAACTATAAATATTTTAAAGGAATTATTTTGTTTCTAAAAGAATTTCTCCTCGGATTTCTCTAATAATTATGGATTTATTCACATTTTACGTTATGTTTTTTCTCGCAAAATTTAAATATATTTTTTACTATTTCTATTGATTTCTAATGAAAGAAAATAATTACTTACTAATATAAGTTTGACATATTGTATGATAATAAAACAGTAATTTACAAAAATAAGAATCGATAAAATAAGAAATTAAGATTAGTGTTAGAAATTGAGTATAATGATCATAAATTGAATTATGTTTGTTTTAAATGTCTGGATTAATAAGCGTGATTAATGAGAGATTATTTATTAGAGTTTTTTTCTTTCAGATTTATATTATTTTCTGAATATAAGCAGGAAATGAAGTAAATTAATGCAATAAATGTAGACGCAACTGTTTTCTTTGGATAATAAAAGGATAGAATCGATCTTTTCTTCTTTGTACGATATATGTTTTTCTCATTTTCTACTTAAAATGGAGCGAATATAAAGAAGCTCTAAGAGAGTATAGAAAATGCTATATATATAAATAATGCGAACAGACTTTACGACTTTACAACTGGCGACGTTAAATCACAATATGCATCTTGCTTGTGCTATCGCTGTCGTCTATTTTTCTCCGCCTAGCTTGTGCACTGACCTCTTTTATTTCGCTTCTCTTCATAGAGGGTCTTCAGTGAAGAGCAAAAATAATCCTCATCAAATGTACACTATTTAGATCATCTATCTAAAGTTACTAAAACATCCTAATACTTATATCTATAAATCCTTTGCCTTATGCAGAATTTTATGCAGAAAATAATAAACGTTATCGCCACATGCATTTTATATATATATGTTTTTTTATATACGTGTTAACTATTTACACAGTAATTGACGCTTCTTTCTGATTTAAACTTTTATTTTATTTTTAACATCAAATACTTAATCTGGCTTTCTGACATTCGACAGATCTTGAAGTTAAAAAAAGATCTGTTAAAAAATCTTTAATTATATATTTTAATTATAAATATAAAATTATATAATATATAATATCAAAATATAAAATGTTTTAAAAATATATATATTAATAGTAGAACATATGATTTCTTTTCATACAGATTATAAGTAAAAAAATATCCGGTTTGTATTACAGATGCCACGAAGCAGGAGGCGTCACCGGTCTCGTAGCCATTCGAGAACACGTTCACATTCTGTAGGCTCCCCACAATATGAGCATAAACGCAGACGTATCGATTATGAAAGTCCACAGAGCAAAGGAACCTATAGGTAAGTTTTAATTCTTGAATAGAATGTATTCTTTCATTATCTTCGACAATGTATGATGCAATACATTTTTTGCTAACATCCGTTTCGTAATAAGAACTTACATATAAATAATTTTTGATTTACAAACTTAATCTGTGTCGTTCTAATTATTTAATCTATATTCTATATCGTTTTTATGGTAAACACCATGAAGATATTCAATATTTATTAATAATTCAAAAGTAATTAATTAAATAATTAAAATTAAAATATGATTAAAAGAGATGAGCTCTTTCTTGTCATAAATGCTCGTCAAAGTGTATTTTAACAGAAAATTTTAAATCACGTATAAAAATATACTTTATAACGATCTCGTAAAAAAAAATATTCGGTATTCTGCGAATAAATATGTCTCCCCATTTCATTGTCAAAGAAAGTTGCAAGAAAAAAGGGGAGAATGCGCGAGAGAGGGAACCAATAGCTTTACTAAGACCAATACCGCGAGCGAACGATCTCTCCCCCTCTGTTCCCACGTCATTCTAACTGGCAATAGAGCTTCTCCATGAAGTCTTCATGGAGGCTGTCAGTCGTGATCAGTGCGTTCGAGTCTCAGGAAGTCCCATCAAGACCTGTTCTTGACCCTCGTTGTTCGGAACGATTCATGAATATATAATACGTGAGTGCCGATGCGAGTGTCGTCGGTGATGCTCGCATTCGCCGGGAAATAAATTCACATCAAGAGTGATTTGCCGAGAGATAAAGAAGTGTCTTTTATGTCACACACATCAGAGCGTTTCAATATATTATAATTTGAAAATTTATAAAAATTTTAGAATTTTATTTTGTCGAGTTTTGAAGAGGTAACAAATACTAGTAGCGATTCAAATAATTTTCAAAATGAAACATTGAAACAAAACATTGAAAGTGTTTCTAAATTAACATTTTTTTCTCTCATAGCGCGTTTATGAAAAATACAAAATTTGCACTAGAATCGTTTTGGATATAAAGAGAAGTCTTGAAAATACAATCAATCCGCTTCCATTGTGCAAACTCCATAAAGTGTTCAATAAATCACTACAAAAATATTTATAGAGCCGCAATCTGCCGCGCATACTAGCACGTCTTGCTCGTTTTACTCGTCTTATCGCTGTAGATAAGCAACCTACAAATTATGCGAACGTTAGATTCTAAATATATATTTTCAATTTCAGACTGCACTTATACTTTTATAAAGAGCACAAATTCGCGCACTGGTGGATATGTTCCATACTAAATTAATATTATCGTTATTTTAATCTTAATTAATACTTTAATTTTAATTTTTATTTAATTAATATTTTAATTATTATTTAATATTTTATTATTTAATATTTTAATTAATATTTAATATTTTAATTTTAGTATTTAACATTATTTTAATTTAATTATAATTTTATTTTACTTTATTTTGACATTAATAATGAAATTATTTTCGTGTGTTTTACAGACAAGCTAAAAATTATATATTTTTTCAAACTATAATTGTCTCTCGGATAAATTGCTCTTGAAATTTGACACCAATTAGGCTCTCAGAGACACTCTTATATTCACATTGCGCTTCATTAACCATGCATCTTGAGTGGTCGCATGAGGATGAGTCATGCGGACACGCATGTGGGCACGAATTACCGATTAATTAAAATGTTCTTTATACTTTTCTGCTTTAATTTAAGACTGTTGTGAAGGCGTGCTTAATGAATAGTAATAATTTCTTCTCCGTATTACTTCCTGATCTTCTGGGTTTAATAACTGAATACTGAAACTCACGAAACGATATCGCAGTAAAATTTTAACAAAGTGCAAATTTTAACAAGTTTCTTTCGTGTTATAATAAATTATATTAATTTGGAGTTCGCGCGATTTATTAAAAAAAAGGTGCTATTGATCGCGCGAGATCGGTAGAATCAAAGGCGCAAGAACAAATTTTAATTTGTGATGAATATATCTAATAATACAATTAAACATACAACAATTAAACATTTCTTGGGAATCTGAATAGCGATGAAATTGGCCTATCACGTCAGTTTTTCGAAAAAATTGAGTCAAAATTGATGTTTTTTTGCCATATTTATCATTTTTTTGCAGCCAAAAATTTTTTCAATTTTACTTACGCCACTTTAAAGTGCTATCTTTTATTTATGTAATAATATAAATTTATATTTATTACGATACGATTTTTTTTCATATGCATAAATAGCATATTATAAATCATTAAATTATACATATGCATTAATTTATACTGATTATGCATATGAAACAAAAATCATATTGTAATAATTATAAATTCATTTCATAAGTAAAAGATTTTAAGGTGAATAAAATTGAAAAAAAATTTTTTCAAAAAAAAAGGTAAATATGACCAAAAATATCAATTTTGGTACAGCCTTTTTTTTTAACCTTAGCTTTTTCGGAAATAACATGATAAACCAATTTCGCCAATTTATTTTCAGTGAACAAAACATCCATCGGAAAACATTTTGTTTAAGATCTATTTTTGTATAATCTACAAGCAAGACACTTTTGACTACAAATGTCTGGATATGTGATATTAACATCTTTTTTTTTGTAGCTTTAAGCAAAATATAACTTTAAAATTTGATAAAATTTGATAGTACGCAGATAGCGCGGTTGCGTCACGATGATTTGTCATAATATGATATATTGTGATTATGATTGCTGCGAGAATGGCTCGCATCAAAGGCTATGTAGGAGATAAAACGCATTTTAAACCTTCTTTTCGTGTGAAACCGTTACAATTACCAATTGTGAGATTAATTTTCGATCTTACACAAAGAGAGTACATATTGTGAGTATAATTGTCGAGCCTCAATTATTGTAAATAAATGCAAGCTAATTATCGCTTATTCTCCAGCTGAACTTCAAAGAAAGTCTTTGATTGAACTTTTACTAATTGCGTCAATTAATGAATGCTGTGTGAATACAATTTATTCGTGCAACGGTAAATAATAATGACGAACACTTTCATGCTCGATGGATTGCTTGATGAAAGAAGAAATTCTTATTATGCGTAGTCTCGCACCCGATGAGTTTTTTAATCGATAAAACTTGTCAAAAATAAGGAAGTAAATTGATCTCAAATAAACAAATAATTGGAATCCACTTGCATTTGTTTTATATAAAAGAAATTGTGTTTCCTATGTTGCATGGCATTGCCACGAGTCGTTCTTGACATTATTAGAGAGATATTTGAATTAATTGATTAATAATCTCGTATCCCAGATGTGTTAGAGTTTTGCTTCTCTGCTATCGCAGCTGTCGAGTGCAGTTATCTGTCAGTAATGCAACTGGCAATTTCAATATTTTCTCAACGGACGAACAATTTCGTGGCCTGTTTTCAATCATGAAATCGTTGGAGATAACAGTTTGCTGACCAGATATCTAGACTTCTTAATGGATCATTCCTGTATTCGATACGCGATAGCATATTGAAGTTTTATAATTAGATAACTTTAGCAAAATCATAGACGTTAAATCATCGTAAGAGCACAATCGAGCTATTTGTCTGCAATCTCTTCCGTTAGGTTCGCTCGTTCACTAAGATCACGCGAGCTTTGGCAAGGTCATGGTCGATCTCGAGTAACTCGATATCGAGTAGTGGAATCATCATCGCATGCAAGCATAAGTGAAAGAGAAAGGAAGAGTTATAAGTTAACCTTCGCAACTCCTTCAAATTGTTTCTTCCTGCAATCAGCTGATTTCTTAGTAATTCTATTCAAAATTAGATCAATTTATTGTATTGCGCAGTGAAAGTATTTTCCTGTCAGATTTTCCAAGATTGAAGAAATGCATTTGAAAGCGATAATTATAACTTGTTTCCATTGCGTATAAATCGCTAACGACGTTAATATTCGCTATAAAGATTTTCATCATCATAATCGCCTTCAACTTTCTAATCACATTATATGGCAAAAAAAATGTTACAAATTCTCGAAAGGAAAATAAAATCTATTACATAGTTTATATATATATATTTTTTTTTCTTTGTTTATAAAGACTTATAATTCTTATGACGGAAAGTCTGAAAAAGTTAGATAATTACTTATTAAAAATTATAATACACATATGGAAGTGAATATCTTTAATTTATGATGACAATAATTCTATTTAGAATAGAAGCAGAATGCTAATCAATGATATTATTGTAGAAATAGAGTCTAAATTTGAACGGAGCTCTATTACATTAGGACATTATAAATACATGCATAAATACTGATAAATACACATCTAATAAACAATATTATAAATTGTAAATATTCGTTCGATAAAACAACATTTTCTTATCACTAATGAATTCTTCTGAAGTTTCCACGGGTATTTTCTACACAGAAGCTATTTCGCGAGTTATCTCTATATTCATTATTAAAATGCCAACGTTTCGTGAATATTATAGATCACTTAATCAGAGCGAAGAATAGCTTGATGCAATATTGCTCTTCACCCTGATGAACTACAGTATTCGCAAAGCATTGGCATTCTAATAATGAATCTGAGTACGGAGATAATTCGCGAAACGCAGCTTCTATATTTTCTTACCACTTTTAAACAATTGAAATTAAGCAAATTTCAATTCGCAATTATTTTCGTAAAATCGAATCCAGCGCCACGAGTCTTCATTGAAATCTAGATTGCAAGACAGACGAAAATTAAAGAATGCCAGTCCTATATATTGACTTCGCTTCCTGGATACCAAGGTATAGTATAAATAGAATAACTTCTTTACAGAAACAAAATGT
>Ga0157364_1000302_pt1 | contig 30107 bp, 7 predicted proteins | sample AttsexASBM2_FD_111476 | JGI IMG/M metagenome (GOLD analysis project Ga0157364, IMG submission 111476) | Fungus gardens microbial communities from leaf cutter ant in Ribeirão Preto, State of São Paulo, Brazil - Atta sexdens ASBM2 | ecosystem: Host-associated > Fungi > Mycelium > Unclassified ... | reverse complement strand
GTATATATTGTTGAGTATAGTAAATATTTTTTATATGTAATAAAGAATAAGAATAAAAATATATAATAAAGAGAAAGTATCTTCATATATATATATATATATATATATATATATATATATATATATAAATCAACAAGATACCAAAGGAATTCCTATTTTCCAAAAAAGTTTCTTTACCTGGCATTATCATATTTTATATTTTATTGAAGTATTCTCATCACAGAGAAATAAAACATAAAGAATCCTAAATTCAAAAATTTGTAAAGATTATAAAGTTATTTTAAGATATAATTATTTTAAATTAAAATTTTAATACAGTCCAAATTATTAATATTTAATTTCTTTGATATTCAAATGCAATATATACAACATATCTAGAAAAAATAATATTTTTAAAATATATATATCCATTATATTTTTTTCGCGAAAAAAAAGATAAGAGAACACTAAGTAAGTAAGACACTAAGGTGTCCTCTAATAATTAATAGAATAGTTAATTTACAAAAAATTTAATGAGATCTTTTCCGCCATACATTACTATACGAATGAATATTTATGAAAAACAAACACTAAACATACCGGCGCCTCTCTTTATAAAGCATGTCGTTATAAGGACGAAGACATCTGGAAGATGCTCTTATATTTCCTCTATCGAGTAGGACGTTCCAACGACCATTAGCTAGATCGAACTGGAACGAGGGGAGAACCTCTAATAAATATTACTGCGGTTTCTTTATAACCAATATTTATTAAGAGACTCTATTTATAAAAGAAATTGAAAGGCATCGTATTGAGATCATACCGCATTACTGTACTAATAAATCGATGGCAAGCTAGAATCAGTAAACACTTAATTGATATTAAACATTCTCATTACAAATGTCGGTAGCACGATTAAGAATATTATTACAACTTTTACATCAAAAATTGCATTTTTCACTCAAGAAAATTAATATTCTATATAAGAAACTTTAGCAATGTTACTGTGCGGAATTAAAACTTTGCTGAAATTCGATTGAGCTATGTGATAGTGTCTTACATTCCTCTTTAAATCATTTTAATTTTGTTTTCTCGATAGCTATTTTGTCAATACAACTATTGAGAAATCAACAGTGATATGTTCTAAAATATCACAAGATTAAAATAATTTAAAGTAAGGCACTAACAAATGAAATATATTTTCGCTTTGATGTCAACCTCTCGTCAAAACTAAAGCCGTTTCTTAACAATTAATATGAGTATGAAAATTCTCGGTATCAATGAAGTCCGTCGGAAACATTCATAAGAAACGTTCATGTTTCAGTGATGAAATTTATGCAGATTATATATTTATTTTATTTAATTAATGACTTTTTCAAGTCAACGGTTAAAAAATTTAACAAAAAAATATCACGTTCCATGTTGCTTTTACGCTACTGTTTTGTTAAACTGTATGTATCACTGATGTATACGGAAAAAATTATTTTGCTAAAGTATCTAAAAATTTAATTAGATAAAAATCTGAAAATAATTTTGTTGATCATCAAAATAATTGCATGAGAGTATCAAACATAATGTGATCAATGTTGCAAAAAGTTTTAACATTGTGGTAATTAGATTGAATGTTCTATGTAATTATTTTGATCCAAATTATTTTCAGATTTGTATTTAGCTAAATTTGTAAATACTTTATTTTAGCTAAATTTGTAAATACTTTATTTAGCTAAATTCGCAAAATCATCCTTTCTGTGTACATTATACGAAGACGAATTTATATTCAAAATATTAGATGATCAAAATGAAAAGTTCAATGTAGGTGACCGATAGATACAAGCATGTGATATGTAACATGTTAGAATTACACTTCTAGAAAAACTGATATGAGAACGTACATTATATATTTATATGTGAGTACTACCATCTTAAAAAAATATTAAGTATTATTTCTTCTGCAAACTTCATCAAATATTAAAAAAATATAAATAAATTTTTAATAAAATTTTTAACATGAAATTAAAAGTTGTTAACGCCAATGTATTGTATTTCAAAGAAATAAAAAATTTAAAGAACTATTTTTAACGTTTAGCTTTCTTGAAATCGGTTCACAAAACCGCTTCCTCACTATCAATCTTTTTTGCGACATCAGGTCAATTTCTTAACACATACTCAGACATACGATACGGCATCATGGGGAGCGACTTTTTGCCTCGAAGCTCGCGCAGTTTTAAAATCAGCGAGGAAGCTACTTTCAATCGAGTACATCGAAAAAACGAGTCGGTCTTCGAAATTTTTTGGATATTAGCCTCAGCAAAAATCGCGGTGCAATCATCAATATGTCTGCACGTTTATCCCGTTCAACCGAGAAACCTTAACTTTTGATTCGATGCTGTCGACAAGTTAGCAATTAATTACCAACGGAATTGTAATTTCATGGCGGTTTTTTTTTCACAAATCAATTATTCGCAGATGCGGAACGTGTTAGACTCGAAGAAAATTTACGGCAAATTAAAACATTTCACGATTATAAACATCCAAAATTATCAATTTTTTAGACTTGACAATAACAACGATTATTGTTATTTTTTAAAAAGTGTTATTCTTTGAAGATAGTGATTTAAATAGACAAATCTCATGTTTATACAATATACAATTTATAATATAATAAATTAAATAATTTAAATAAATCTACTAATAAATCTATACTAAATAAATAATTACTCGTGGCAATAAATAAAGATTATGTAACCATGAGAAAAATGATTCTTCATACAGCTATTCGTTAAAAGAATTTATAAAAACAAAAATTTATAAATATTAATCTATCATTAATTTGATTCCTGATTCTACTGACTTTTTTCTTTTTTTAAGATTCGGCTTAATATCGAGACAGGTGGACAATCCTGAGACATGTATTCATCCGAAAAGAACTTAGATCGCGCGTGCCATGTCGCGTCCGCCATGTTCTTCCTCGTCGTAGCAGCTGACTTTTCAGGAACGTCACACTCTAGATCCTCGAAGACTCTCGGCACTTTGTAGTGACGAAGAGAGGAACGGAGGGTAACATCACCTTCGCGTGTTTACTTCTTCTGTAACCGGTTTCTCCCCTTCTCCTTCCCTTCGCCCCCACCGGACTGATGCATAGCCTCTCTCTTTTCCTTCAATGTTCAGTTTCATGCTGGACAAGGAATCTTCCTTCTCCCACCACATCACTCTTTCTCATGTCTTCCTACTCGCTGCGAAGCCTACGATCTTCTCTCCCGCCTCCTTCTCTCCTTTCTCCCGTCCGTCCTCTCTTATCGTCTCGTCTCGTTCTCCTCTCGGATCGCGGTATTCAAATGACCTCGGATGATGAATATGGCCGTCTCTCTCGTGCCATCGGTCCGCTACAGTAATTGCCGCCATTTCTGTCCTTATCTGCGCCCGCGGTGCGTATGGTTCTCCGCTGTGCACGCACGCATGCACGCTCGCACGCATGCACGCTCGTACTCATGGCACGCACGTATGCATTCGCAGATTGGCTGCATCATTACGTTTCACCCGTCTGCGCGTGCGGTATGCATCTTGGTGCCCCGTAGCTCTTATCCCTGAGAATTTCGTAAAGAGAGCGCGGATAAATCGCGCGGGAACTCTGCACAAGGCCCTTCTTTCCTACCTTCTCTTTTAAGGCACCGCAGGGTTCTTTTTGAACATCGAAGGTGTGAGGATACCAAGAAGTCGAACTTTGTAGATTATTATCTTTTCGTTGGTCTCAGGATACAGTATATATTTAAAATTCGATCGCGGCTTCAAGAAGTGCGTTTCTCAAAATTTCAAGAGATTTTCAATGAGCTTAGGTTTTTTTAGTAGACATTTATTAATTAATTTATTTTTTAAAAAGATAAAATATACATATATATGCATATAAAATAAATAAAAAATATATTTAAAAAAGAACTGTTTGCATCCAAAAAAGTTTACACCTTCTAAAAAATTGATTTTCATAATTGATTTTGTTCCAAATTGTACAGTAAGTTTAACACAAAATTATTTACGGTAGTAGATTTTGTTGCGGATTATGTTGTGGATGTTCTCACAATGTTATTTTCAAAGGAGATTCGTTGGACAATTATTTACTAAATGCCATATATCGTTCAATTGACCTTTACATCTGGAAGAATCACCAGTGTAGATTATCAAGTTGCAATGAACGTCGATATCGTCGTAGTACATCAGCATTTCTAATTTCTCGATTGCATTCCCACGCTGCGAATTGCACGAATGCCGCGGATGGTTCGCCAACTTGGCTCTGGCATTCACGTTGTTGCACTCGGTATTGTGCATGCCAGCGAACCACAGAGGAACCAGTTGGGCGAATGCATTTCTAATCAGCAGTAACTTGCGCGCTTGTGCGGCTTACTGCATCGCGTATTAGATATAAAACACGAAGGCATTTTTTGCATCCTATCGTATTTTTTGCATCCTATCGTATGAGATCGAAGAATTTCATTTCGATTGATAAATAACAATTAAAATGTTCCATCAGAAAGTGCAATACTATTAATTGTATTTTTTTCGGCAAAATGAAGAAAACTTTTCCATTAATATATATTACTAATTTTATATTTTGAAAATGTTCTTATAACTTTCTTGTGATTTTTCTGTAATTATTATTATTATTAATCTTATTATTATTTTTAATTAATATTATTATTATTATTAATCAAAGATATTGAGATTTACTACATTACTGTAATTAAAATGTTGTAATAGTGTAAATTAACATTTTAATAGTGATTTAAATAGTATATAAATATTATAACAAAGTCTAATCACACCAATAAAATTTTAATTACAAAGTAGATTAAAACTAGATATTGTATAATGTAAACGTAATGATGATCATATATTATCAAATATATATAATCAGCTAATACAGACAAAATATAATAAAAGGTATAAAATTATTGAAATAAAATTGCATGAAATAGTACCAGTATTTAACAATATTATATAAATTTAAAATCAACCTGTATGTACGTGCATACGTAAGGGCGAATAGTGATCATATCCATAAAGTTTCCGTACTCTCTTCGTGCATATCGAAACGACTATTACCTGTCGATTGCTATAAGTCATTTATTAAATGCGTATTTGCAGACGTGGAGAATCCAAATAATAAGAAGTCTTTTTTCTAACAATATTATTTTGATTCTGACAAACTTTTTTAGAAAAAAATATACAGAATATTAAGAAAAAAATATTAAATTATATCTTCCAATAATTATTTGAAAAGTTAGATCCTTTGATAAAGACAAACAGAAATACAAAAAATATTTTTTAAACAATTAATTATAATTTATACCTACTTTGACTTTTGTCTAATTTCAATTGATTCAAAACTAGCTGTAAGCAATAAGGACGCAACTTCAAATAACAACAGGTTAGCAAACTTGGTAACAGTCTAAACTTTGGAATTCAGACTCGGCTTGTGACCTGGCTTTGTGCCAGTTTTATTTGATACATGACGCTGGAGTGTGTTTCTTATGTTGTGTCACGGCCACGTGAATCCTGTCGTTGCTACCGTATAGCAGCGGCCTAACGGTGCTACTGGAGTTGATGGGCACGGTAGGACACACTAGTGTCGCTGCGCGACGACGAAGATCGCTATTATGTCAGGAATCGCTGACTCAACGCGAGAGGTACCTAACCGAGCGGTGTCTAGTCGAGATCGCCTACACAGGGCTCGTTGCTATTGCATAGGCGTGCAACCGGCGTACAATCGGGAACGTATTGGATTAGGCAATACTCGCCATTTTACAATTGTCCCTGCCACATGTGGCACTCATTCTCACCATGCGCGCGATTTCAACATACTGGGCACCACCAACGTCTTTCACGATTAACTATTAATAGGGTAGTGGAGATAGTAAAAGGGGTGGGAGTTATGAAAAAGTTACATTAATAAAATTGACGATTTTTTTGCGACATATTAGCCAATCCCAGCCAGAAACAATCGATCGATTAACATCAAATCAATGCTGATTCAACTTCGATCATCGTATCGATGTTGATTCTGACTAGGAACGTCAAATAAGATTTATTACTTGCAATTGCAAGGAAAATTTAGAAATAGGAACGTTTATATTATGCCCTTTATAAGGCCGTGGTTATTTATTGCCTTGGCTGTTAATTTGATAATTTAAACTGTTGCATGTGAGCCACACCCAGGGTGATTACTCGCTCTATCTTTAAAAGATTATGACAACTGTATAAAGCACAATTACATAAATAGAAATATATTACTATTAACAATAGTTACTATTAACCTTTTTGTTATAATTATATCTTGTGATATAAATTAACATTGTGATATAAACTAATAAAAATACAAAATTTAATTATATATTTTATTTTGAAGAAAATAATACGTCAATGTTTATGTATAGAGTTTATGTATAGAGTATTATCTGTGAAAATTGTATTCATGTAGTGATGTTTGATATGTGCAAACTCAACCGCTTCACCGACTGCCACATCCACTTTATAGTTTGCATTATTCTCTCGTATGCTTGAAACTATCGTCGTGGTGAAATCCATCATGTAACAATACGATCGCGTTCGCCGACAACAATCCTTGCGGGACATCATGGTGAGGATAAAATTCCTGACGGGGCGACTCGTAAAGATCGACCTCTCGAAATGGAATCAGCGATACTATAAAGCAGAGGCACGTCGTGCCACGTCGATATCGGTCCCTCCGGTGTTTACGTTTTACACACCCGTGCACGTATTTCAGGCGAAAGTGTGCGCACCCACACGACGTGGGGATATGTCGTGTGCACGAATATATAAACGGCGTGCACGCACGTGGAACGGGCAAATATATATGGAGAACGATAGGCGATATAAAGTGGTAATGTCGCGAGTACCGTGAAACATAGCTGATTGGGCGGGTTTAGCCGCGCCTTATCGCTGGTTGCTCGCCGTATATCCACTGGATAAAGCACGTCGTATGTATAGGGTGATCAAGCCGACGGTATGCTTTAAATAATGCACATATGCACATATTAATTTTTTATGTCATCTGTTACGTAAAATATTATGTAAGGTATTCAGATGATTTCATATGTACGATGAAAAGATTTTTCATTTTTTATTGATTTCGTTTTTATTTTTTGAGAAATAAAATAAATAATATTATTAATACTAAATAACAATAAAATTAAGGTCAATGAGAGTCAGCGTGGGAATAAGTGCGCATAGATATTATCATGTAAAATACTTCAATTTGATAGATGATGTGCAGCTTTATTTCAAAATTTTGAAACATATTGTTATTTATTATTTTAAAGTTTGAGAATCCGATTTAAATTATATTTTTTATTATTGATATTATTATATTATTCATTCTCTTACTTAAAAAGTGACAACTTAAAAAAAAAAAAATTTTTAGTTACTACTACGAATAAGTTAAGTAAACATTATGCTATCAATCGTCAAAATTGTCACAACTCAAAGGGGATGACTTTTTAAAAGTTATGAAGCAAAAATGGCAAAAGTGATCATTTGATCGAATTTATTTGTTAGGATCGAATATACTCTTGTCGGTATTACTTGATTGGTTAATATACTAATTTTCAATAAAATTAAAACATAGTTTTCCTTTTCTGAAAACTTAGTTTTTGAAATTATGTCACTTTTGAAATAAGGGAACGATATGGTTTTTTTGTATCGATATATTTTGCATATCAATTTTAATTAATTAAAAGTGTGTATAAAAAATATTCTAATTTAAATATTTAATAAATTGTATGTTAAAATATTTTGCTATATAATTCACTGTCTTCGTTGTAGAGGAATATTTTGCTATGGATCTCAGATCACCCGATACATACGCTCGTGCGCGGCCATATACACGCGATTACGCGAACATACATCCTCTCCATCACTCTTGCAATGTTTCTTTCTCTCGTCGTTTTCCCTCGCGAGACTATCCGCACGGTTGGGCTGCAAGCGACTTCATCATCAGTTGCAGTTCATGAAACGAATATCTCGCACGCGCTATCTCTTACGGGAGGCCGAGCGAAGCAGAAGCTGATCATAGGCATCACTTCTTCTTAGGAACTTATTCGCAACTAAAGTTTTATTTCAATAATTATCTTATTTTCTTTGAAGAGAAAATTTAAAACTGATAAAAAACATAAAATTAAACAAGAAGAGATAAAAAACATAAAACTAAACATATGAAACTAAAGAAGAGTATAAAAGAGAGTATAAGAGAAGAGAGAGTATAAAATTGACATAAAAACTGACATAAGAACAAGTTAAAAATCTAATTTTCCAATTTAAAAAATGTATAAATGAATATGAATTTGAAAATATTTGAAACAAATATGCTCCTTTGCATATCTTTCTTTCATATCGGTTTAGTCACCGTGAATGATAGTTTATCGCAAATATATTATGATTGCATGCGGGAAAACGTCTATCATGAATATAGGCATTTTCTGGCGACACGCAACAAAATTGGAGGGATGCAACGATATGGAAAACTCTCTATGCTATGATTTATGGTTGTGATTATAGGGAGAGATAATAAATATTCGATATTCTTAGTCTTTCCTCGACGACGTTCGAAGTGCACATCAATATTTGATTGTGATAAAACATGTCGCCAAGATAACGTGACGATGGAGCTAATTTAATCACAGATACAAGTTCTTCAACTTGTTGTCACTCAAGTATGTATCGACGATTTATATTTTAGTTGCCTTTTCCGTAGAATGATATCGAATCTTGATTTATGTTTGATTTGTAATCATGTTGTATGATAAACAGTATAAAAATATAATATAAGTATAATACAAGATTTTTAAAGAAATTTAAAAAGTCAAACATTTTCAATAAGTCCATTTTAAAATATTTATGTGAAAAAAGCTACAAGAAATTATTAGTACAAATATATAATTTTGTAAATTTAAATATAGTGGTAAAATTTTTCTTTATACTATAATTAAAAAATTAGAAAAAACATATTATATGTTTTTATATATTAAATATAAAATATATATAAGTATTACTAAACTAGGATGCAAAAGTTTATAAGATTATAATGAAATTTCCCATAAATGGTAAACATGCAATGTATATTCAATCATAAGTCACCGTTTAAAATTAAAATATACAAAGACTTAAAATTTATTTTCATTAATTTTTATCATTATTTATTTTATTAATAATATTTATCTATTATTAATTTTATTCTAATATTAAAACTTTATTATTTTAAAAAATAAAAGGACGATATTGAAAAAAATAAAACTGGAACTAACATAAGACATTTCATTATAAAACTTCACAACTTTGCGTATCTGTTAGTATTAATTGTACTTTATAAATTAAAATGGAATGACAATAAAGCTTATCTCGTTTCTCGCTGGAAGAATTATTAATTTAATATCGTGTACTTATAGCTATTCCATAAATTTTTCGTTATGGTGATAATTCTAAACACATATCACATGTATACATCGTGTAACGATTTGCACTTTACCGGAATAATGTTGTAGTATCTTGCGATAACACAACTGCGTGCAATTCGATTATCTGCAACGGTTATTGCATTTGTATCGAATATTGTACCAATCACAGTTCTTGTTGGACGTTTTATCGTGGACGTTATCAATATTTCCAACCATATGTTCAAATCAAATATTGCGAATCGTTGTTCTTTCCTGATATCACGCATTCGCTCCCGTTTGCAATTGGTACTTTATGCTTTCCTACGTTTATAAATAAACTGAAATTTTTGATCAAATATGCTATTTAAATGCAATTATGGATTTACACTAATCTTCATCGCATAAAATCGCATATTGCTTATTCCAATTATATAAATATTTTAAAGTTATCAATATTTCATTCCAATTACATTTCAACATTATTTAATTATTCCTGGAAACTTTATTCAGCTCATATGTGTTGTATATCTCAAGATTGTCGCATTCCTTCAATCGTATATAGCTATTTGAGGTTATTTATTATTATTTAATAATTAATAGTAATTACGGAAAAACTTACAGAGAAATTTAATATTTGCTACAATAAAAATTACTAGAAATGTTAGAAACACGTTCGACAAGCATCAGAGTTACGATGACTTCAAGGGAATGGTATTGGGCATAAAGTTGGAATTTGAAAAAATATGGAACGAGCGATGTCAGTCGTAACTTTAGAAATGGAATGTCAACATAGCGCAATTACCGTCATTCGTATAGGAATAATATCGATTGCTTTATGGGTAACGACATAACAGTATTGAAACGACGTATAGTCTGATCCCCAACAGAGAAGTCGTCATACGCAAGAAAATGGCCGCGACGGCAAGTTATCGAATATATGTATACATATGCATACCTATGTGCTGCGCCAGATGAAAAAAAGAAATAAATATACCGTGATCGCTTAACTGTGGCTGTCTACAGTGACTTTTGTTGGGTCCCCGTCGTAAGTCACGTGTTCAAATATTATATAAGCCTTCTCGTAAACACGAATGGTGGCTATACGATGAATTGACTGAGGAACGATATAATCTGATGAATATATTCCCGTCTTTCGAATTATTAATATCCTATCTAATGAACCACATATATTTTAATATAACTATAGTTGTTATAGTGATTAAAGTGATACTAATGATAATAATGCATCATCTGCGCTCAAGTCAAAATTAAATTGAGACATGATCAGACATTTTTCATTTCATGGAACGTTTCCAGCATTGTCTTAATGAAGTGCTTTTGTTTACAACTTGTTTAGTCTGATAATAGTAACTGTGCACGCGATAGGGAAAAAAATTTACGTATGCAAAGCGTGTTCAATCTCTTGCGGTTACGGTGGCACGAGCGATATGTGAGACTCATGTGAGCACAGTGTTAGATGATTCGTAGATTTCATAGAATTTGAAATTTAATCCATTCAGTATACATTGTTATATTTTTAAAATATTAAATATGTGTTAATGACAAGAGAGAACCTTGAAAATGTCTTGAAATATAAACTTTTATACAAATATACCGATCATTTAATTAATATAATTTATAATATTTTTAACAATGTGTTTCTTGAATACTTTAATCATCATTATAATTATTATTAAATATGTATGTGTATAATTAATATAATTTTTTAATTATTGTTGTTAATAATTATTACTATTCCATTTTGACAAAAGATAGATTTTTAAAATTTAGAATAATTTAGAACAAGGTACATTCAACTTGTGTATTTATATATTTATTTTTTACTTTATTATCTATGTAATACATCATACGAACATGATATCTATGTTTAGCATTATTGTATTAACATTTTATTCGTAATCGAGACAACACAAGGTTTGCACGTGCTGTTCAATCGGCACAAGATTTGTAGCGTGGGATTCGGTGTCTTTTGAATGCTGATTTGCATGACCGCATCAGTCGCGCGTTATTATCCTATCGAGTTACGTATCCTTACATACTGAAGTTACCTCCACCGTTCGCGCGACATAGGGATCTCCCTGACCAGACATTAAAATTGCAAATTGTGTACAAGAGTGATGAGAGATCACGCCAGCTCGACGTGTTGCTCATCTTACCACGTTTTATTCGTCGTTTATTATGAAGAGGTTGGATGAAAAATAATGAAACGTGACACTCTTAATATCCATGACAGATCCTGTTGGCAAACAGTGCAAGTGTTAATAATAAATATTACATAATTATGGATTAATAAGTAATCTTAATTTTACTTTTAACAATTATGGTGATAATAATTAAAATTATTTGTTGATTCAATTATGTATTATTTTGTATTATAAAGTACGTGCAATTTTTTCTACTTTGCTTTATAATTTAATAATGTCAATACAGAGAATTTGAGTTAAAAAAAATCATCATTTTTGTAATTTTTGTAACATTCTAATAACTAAGCTGTAAACTAAAATTTTGTAGAAATAGAATCTAATTAAAATAAATTAATAATATCGTTTGATTTATTTATATTCTTGAAAACCTGGTTCATGGAAAGAACTCTGATCTTAACTTTGAATCATTATTTATTAAAAAATTAGTTGAATTTTCATTTGAAAAAGTAAATGTTAAGTTATCTGAACAATTCGCTATTAAGAATTAATACGACTCTGGCGGAACATCATGTATAATCTTAACAGCATTCCCGAAGTAATGTGCGAATGCGGATCGCAAGAATCTATGAGTATAACATCACGGAGAATAAAGCCGCAGAATCTTTTACGTCATCTGGTAATGTTCCTAGCAAGAATGTCTCTTTCTGTTTCTTTCGATGAAATGCGATGCGTGCTCGAACCATCCGCGCTTTCGCACGTCGCGTCAGTCAGAGCTCTCCGTTTCCAGGCGAACGCCTTTTAGCGGGCAACGGCTAATCTTCGCGCTTCGTAGACCACACGGACTTCGACAGTCGGCAGCATTGTTAGCTCTCGAGCAGGACGATAATTACCAAGCTCTCCGTAACGGTTCGCGGTAAGAGGTGGGCGCGAGCTATCGAAGATTTCAGCCACCTTTCTTCCTCCGAGCTAGCCTCGCGCAATACCGTTCTCGGTAAATTTTCCTTGTTCCTTCGCGAGTCTTCTTTTTTTCTTCCTTTCTGTTCCACCTGCACTAAGCATCTAACACCTAGTTTACGTGCCAATTCACACCTTCGTCGGCAATGTTCCCGGAAAGCGGTAAAACCTTCGCTTGACGGTATCAAGCAAGCAAGGACATCGACTATGAAGAGAAACGGCCTCGATTTATTACGTTCGATGTTCGGTAGTGTCTCTAGGATTTCGTGCCTGCGGGCTAACACTTAGAAGGCGAAATCAATCGATTATGATATATATTTATATGGCGACCGAATGGATTCAAAAAACGGTGAAAGGAGAGATGCCGTATCATAAAGATAACACTGTGATAATTAACATGCTAATTAAATCTTTAAAAGCATCGAGAGTGTAGAGATTATCAGGTAATGCAGGACGTTGACACAGCGTATACTTAAACTTTAATACAACTTCTGGATTTTAAACTTTCTCTGTCTGATATAAAAATTATATATTATTAATACCGAGCTTTGTCGTCATAAACAATAAAGCAATGTTAATGTATAATTAGTTATTTTCAGTTGGGGGGGATACATAGATTTGAAAGATTTTGTATTATATTAAGAATCTCTAAAGAATATCTCTTTGTATAATATGGAGTTAAATTTGTTTTCTTAAATACATTAAGAATATAACATATTATTGCCACTGTATTCATGTATTCATAATTTCAAAATTTTTTAAGAATTTCAAGTACATCACAAACATCGTGTGATAAAATCGAGGAAAATGAATTATTATAACAAGAATGTTGCACAATTCAAACTATTATATAATTTAAATAAGAATACGCAACAAGACAGGTTCGCAGGAGCGTACTATCATTTCGAGCGATTGAGATCTAGCTTAAATTATCGGCATTCAGAGCTTACCAAATAACACGCCGGCGTGATAAATTCGTTATTATAGGTCGTTAATTACAATACTGCCGCGAGTGCCGCGATTTTCTTCGCTTAGCGCGAGCCAAGAGAGAGATACAGGTGCGATAGAGAATGTGAATTAGATTGGACGATGAAGTCTTCGTAGCCCATAGGGGTGCACTTTCGAAGGGGAAGACCGATGAGGTTAGAATCTCTCTCGCGGATAATAACAATGATTTCCAGTCGAGACGATCATTCCGCGGTTCGCCTGTCCCACCTTATCGAATGGCAAGAAAGACAAGAGATGGGAGGAACGAGAAGTATAAGCTTGCAGTTGACTATTATCGTCTACTTGAACCATTAACCGAAGGAGCTTTCAAGCCGTCGGATGATAATAAAACAGCACCTGATCAGTATCGTTATTATGCTAGAAGTGTGTAAGTGCCTGTATACATTCGCGTAGACGAGTTGTCCCGATGTAAATAAAAGGAATGATGTGCTGCTGAAATATATTCCCGTCGGTTGTCCATTGATACTTGTCCTTCTAACCTTCAATTCATTTCATTTCAGCGATCATAATTCGATCTTCGAAAGATGCATCAGACATCATAATTGATCAAATGCATTAAAATCTGTGTGTGTATGATATCGCGCGTTTCATCCTGATTATTAATACTAGATATCTCTGGTAAATAACTTTGATCGAACTCTATCTCATTTCAGTAAACATTTATACAGATTATACATCATTTCCAATATTTTTTGATTTATTAAATAAGTAAAAATAAGATCAAATCTAAAAATAAATTATTTCTAAAACAAAATTTACACATACATGTAACATTAAATAAAAAGAAAAGTTATGATTTGTTGAAATATATTTACAAATACACTTTATGTTCTTCATCGATAAAAGAGACGAGATCGAAGAAAATATAATTGCACAACCGACAAGATATCGTGACATCGGAGTCATCGACATTTCATGATCGTAAATCAAATAAATGGTGAATGTAATAGTGAATGCAATGATGCCGGATTTATTGCATGCTGCTAGAAATCGAAACGAGGTCGGTTGAGCGAACTCGATAAATTATAAGCTACCAGGAAGAACAAGAGAAAAAATTAGACTATCATTAACGAAAGTTTATACGATAAGTATCATCAATCAATAAATATAAGAAATATTACGTTTTTTTGTAAGCAGTAAGCAAAAGTTATAAGATAAGAATGTTTTTATATGCTTTTGATATTAAAGAACTAAAAAAAATATTTTTTATTATAAATAGGAATATTACATTCTCATTAATTAACAGAAAACAAATTATTTTTAACAAGTTTTATTCGTATGTAAATCTCAAAATTTATATTGTAATTGTAATTTAAAATAATTATTTTTTAACATAATTTAATTCTTGCGTATTTTAATACATACGTAATGACATTCTTTCACATATTATTTTTTATTCCCTTATTATCCTTCTTCTCATTTTAACTATTATATTATGTACTAACAGATGATAAAGATAAAATACAGTACATAAAATATGTAAAATTAATCAAACTATGTATCCGTTTAAAATTTATATATCATATTTGCATTTGTTGCATTGTATTTTTTAGTAGTGTTATGCAGAATAAAAAATAAATAATTACTCACCAGCCATTATTCATCTCTAGATGTTCAATCAATGAGCCCCAATCATGTGTAGCTCGATCGTGTTTGTCCAATAGTCTGGCACAACCCTGAGAATAAATGCATCCCTGCCACGCATGACGTGTGCAGGAACCCACAGGCAGCGAACGTGTGTCGCGAGTAAAGTGTTCCAAATTACTCCTTCGGGGTGACATTATAGTCGTCAAGAGCGATAGCGAGATATCCGCTGTAACTTTCATCGTATCTTTATATCGCATCTTGCAAGGTAACAAACGAAAAATACGACGGAAAATTTCGCGATAATCCGGACACTTCACGATCTGACATTACAACGGAGATGTGGAGATGTTTCAAAATTACTTGACTACTTTCATAAGATATAATCACGCAAGCATTATCTCTCAAACTTGCAATTGTCTATATTACATGCAAATTTGATTACTAAAAATGTATAAATTACAATATCTCTCTCGTCACCGTTGTATGGAAATCAAGACTGTTGATCAACAGTGACATCAAAACAAATAACTATAATATAAATAATACAAAAATAAATAATAGAAAAATTAAATTTGTCTTCAAACATTTTAAATCAATTAAAAAAATTTGGAGTAATAAAAAAGTGATTAATAAAATAAATTATTTAAGAAATTTACATCCAATTATTAAGATAAATACATCCGTCACACATGCGTGGCAGAGATCTTCTTTCTTTCAAAAAGAAATCTGAAAACAATTTAAAATATAGTACGTTCAGAAAAACATCGCTTCTATACAACTACTCTGATAATAATCACCATATCGAGTTCACTTCCGTAAATAATATTTGTGCGGTGAATAAATGCATAAAGAATCAATATAATTAACCGTAAGTGGCGGGTCCGAACGATCCTCTCTCAAAGAGCATGTTTGTCGTTATAATTATATTTCGTTCTCGCGCTCCTTTAACTGAAAATAATTATTTAGCCGATTGTGCAATAATTTTAATATATTCTTAATTATTGTTATCCTCACGGTGAGAAAATATAAAAACCATTGTTACTTTAATTAAGACAAGAATTAATGTTGGAAAAAAGCGGATTTCTCCTTGTTAAGTACAGATAACAAGTCGATATTATTATTATTATTTCCGTCTTGGAGAATCCTGGGTATTTCTGTGCGCGCAAGCGGCGCAAAGCCGATAAGTGATACCAGGGATAAACAGGATTCTCAGGCAAAACAAAAATTTCTCTCCGGGGTTCCTATGCGGCGGCTTCTCTTCCTCCTTTTCTTGTTGGAGAATAGAAGGAAGAGGAGAAGCAAGAGAAGAGAGAACTCCCGTAGCATCTGTCAAGTTCCAGGATAATTATTTACATGAGATAGAATCTCGACTGGAGTTCTCCACGGCGGGAAACAAAAGAATCCGCCATTGGCAAGGATGCTAACTAGGCAACAGAAGGAGGTGATGGAGGAGGAGGAGGAGGATTCTAAAATGCAGCTTCCCCGTGTTATACTCCTTTTCTTATCGACGACAGCTAGCTATACTTTCAGTTAGCCATATTCTCGAGCGAAGGGTCGAGGTGAGGTCCTGAGAATCTATCTTTTTAGAGGACGGATCATTTAGATGATTTGATGAAGGATCGTGAAACAAAAACTTTTAAACGAATTTATCTTTCTCAGTGAACTCGAATGGAGATCATATTATATATTATTTGATTTAACCATGAGATGAACAATGTTTCAAGATTGTAATACTTCAAATAACATAGAATGTATTATAATTACAATATGCCGTAAAAATATAAATATTTTAAAATATTTTGTATACAAAATAAATTTAAAATATATAAATTTAAAATTGTTACGTAGAGTGAGCATTATATTCATTATACACAATACATGTTAATATGTTATACGAAAACTTGAGAATTCTCTGAAACGTTATATTCATTCATGGTTAAATATTTAATATGACCATAATTATGTATGAATAAATATTTTCTTGCGAGCATCAGTATTTGTCAGATATTATTGATTTTTCTTCGTGGAAGGAGCTTTGCTCCGAAGATTAATAAAGAATTATTCTCTGAGGAGAACGAGTGCTTTGTGCATGCTTACTACATAAACTTCGTTCGCAGGACACTCGTCGTGTGCGTGAACGGGTTGTAAAACCGTCACCGGATAGACCCGTAGATAAATACTTATGGCACTGAATCGTTGTAAACAATGTTACTACGAGTGAGCTTGATAATTGAGGCGGTTGTTCGCCGAGTCGTAATTCCCGAAGTGATCCCTACGGAGGACCCTTACTAGAAATGGCGTCTGGTATAAATGCTCTCAAAGTCATATACAAATTATCACGTGACAGTTCATCACGTTTATGTCAATGTCATAACAACGAAGGTACCACGAAATGTATTCACGCGTGAGATATATAAATCAATCAAGTTAACAATTATCGATTAACTATTTTCTTCGAATTGCTTCTTCTTTCTAAAATAAAATTCTCTTTTATTCCGTTCGTATTCCGTATGGACAATTAATTTAACTTATTTAACAAATACAAATTTATAATTAACACATTCAATTTTTTTATTTTGTCTCGTTGTTTTAATATTAAGTTACAAAAGCATGAATATACAGCGTGTTTTTTCTAGTTTTTTCGAGCGTTTAATACTTCTGTTATTTCCGACGATATGAGATGAATTATTCAATATAAGAAAAATATACTACTGCTTTTCAATAAAAGCATGTAATTAGATATTGCAAATTATATAATTTATTTAAAAACCAAACAAATGTGTTTTTTTTATACTAACTGATTCATCTCTCATTCTTCTGTATAATATATATCTTATAATATTTATTTCTAAAATGTTCTGTAACTTAAAAAGTTAATATTTCTTAAAGAAAGTTTACGAGCAAATTTCCAGAGGAAAATTTTGTTTGTTTTGATATCCTTATTTTATTTTAAATTTGACAGTTTAATCTGGAAATTCTGATATACAAGGAACATTCGTATATCAAAATATATAATGTAGGTAACATCATTGGTTGATTATTTTTATGGTAGTTTTTTCCAAAAAATCTCGGATAAAAGCGGCCCTTTAATCAGCGAATAATCCGCTTTAATGAATATTTAATGTTATTCAAAAAATCCCGATATGTCTGACTACACGCGTGTAGACAGAATATAATATTCTGGAATATCCAGTATTACCAGTAGCACTGGTTAGCGGCGCCGCATTTGATTATGGATACCAAAGTCGGTACCTGGGTTTATATAACACGTATAATCTCTTAATTGCTGTAACAGCAATAATCCGATGCATTAATGATAGTAAATGGTTTATCCGGATCAAAAATTTAAAACCATAAAAATCGAGAATCTATAATAAATAATAAATATAATAAATAATAATGTGATTAAATGTTGAAGTGTATTTTCAGTTTAATATAATTTTACTATTTCTCTTAAAAGTTTCCATTATTATTATAGTATAGATTAGCTTTTTAAGACAAGCACATTATCTATAAAATTGTACCTGAAAAACTCATTTAATCAAATCAATTAATCTCTTATTTGAATATGAGCAAATAAATCCTTGATTGATGCAATAAAATAATTTAGTTGAATAGGTTAATTGATTCAATTAAATGGATTTTCAGTATAAAAATATAATTAAAGACTTTATATAGACTGATTATAAAAATATGGAAGTTAAATTTTAGAATATTAATTTACTTAATATAAGTTGAAAGCTTCATATATGGATAATAAAACATAAAATATCTAAAACGTATTTTATATACGTTATATGTATGCATACATATTTATTATTAGCATCTATTTTATCTTGAAAAAACAAAAATTATCTTTGACAGTGTCTTACAAATCACGAAAGCAGAGATTATAGTACCTACTACATTAAGAAACGAAATCAAAGAAATCAAATATCTGTTCTTGGAACAAAAGAAAGCGATAGTTCTCGCCGCAGCGAGAACCGGGTTGTAAAACAACTTGTAAAACGTGCGGCCAAGATGCGTCTTGTCAGCCTAGGTTTTGCGACGGGTCCTAATCTACGTGGCAAATCTATTGGTTTACTATGCCGGAGTAAACAGCGGATTATACTTCACGGCGGGAACAATAAATAAACGGGCTGTTTGTCCGGCGGATGGGGGATAATTTATATTTGCATAAGCGTGTCGTTGAAATATGCAATATATACATGTATTATGTAATTTATAGTATATATACGGTATATCACAAAATTGAGCTACATTTATCAGACGCCATTTTAAAAAAATAATTCAACCCAGAATTCGCATTGGAATAAATATAGGTATTTAATTGCGATTAAGTAAAAGGATAATGAATATTTCGTTAGTAAAATGTATATATATGAAATATTCTAAACTAGATTCATTGCATTTTATTTTATTTTATCAGGAATATTCTAAACTGGATTCACCTTTCATGTTACCTTAACAGATTTTTTACAAACATTTAAAATTAAAACAGTTAGTAAATTTATAAATATAAGAAAATGCAGAAAATTTAAATCACTCTACTTTCAAAGACATGTTTTCAGTTTAATTTTGACATGTTGATGTATGTATAGTTACAACTAAATATTATTAATGTGATGTTAACTTTCATAATAACAACGAAAATTGTTTAAAATATATAGATACACATTCTTTAAACATATACAATTGTACACTATGTGGTTATCGTATAAGTTGTCATAGTATAAGTTATCATTATATAATTCTAACCATTGTACTGTGTGTAACTAAATCAATATAGCATTTTGTGACATAACGACTAATAGTTCTTAGAAAAATTTGTCAGAGATGAAAGAGCATAAATTATATCGGAACATTTATGAGTTTCCTCCATTCACGGCAGATGCAATCGAGATAGTTCATCAATGAGAACCTGTGTCAATCTGAGCTCGACACGTGTACTCATCTGTTAATTTACCCTTCCAATCTAATAATCTCTCAACACAAAGAAAGCGGCTGCGCTTGCACTCATTCGATCGTGTCACGTCATTGCGTAGCGGCTTCGTGTATCCCTCGTAGTTATCCTTCTTCTCCGAAAAGTGACCACTGCTATATTTTTAGTTGACATTTTTTGGATCCTCGATCACTAACGAACTTTCCGATAGTTATCTGTCGAGTTGGATGCATTATAGCCTCCGAGATCGGTCCAGGTAAAACTTGACCCTCAAACTTACCTGGAACAAAGAAGAAGAAAAAGTTAGTTTAAACAATTCACATGTTATAATGTAATAAGATTGATTATTAAGAACTTGAGAAAAATAACAAAAAGAGAGAAATGCACACGCACGATGTGCATAATAGTAAAAACTTTATCAATTTTTTAGCTGCACGCGTAATCAAATTGTAAAAAGAATATTAAATAAAGTAGAAAGTATTTTATTAAGATATAAATATATTTCATGTAACGCACACACGCATTGTTTGTTCAATCTTAACCATCAATTTGTTATTTTTAATGAGACGAGGGAAAGAGAGAAAGAGAGAGAGGTCGAATGCGATTAAATAATTTTTCCGCGCAGTAAGCCCAAACACATTAGTTTCCGTCAAGAGGACCAGTCATCCCCTCGGATTATTGAAATAATTTATTGCACTTTCTCTCTCTTCAACGCCACCCACACTCGCACCGATACGAGAATATATCGTGTTCTTCCAAGGACTCGAAGAGTGTAAAATCCATTTGCATTCGCCGCTCGTGGCATGCATTTGTTATACGGGGCGCAGAATGCGCATCACTGCTTCCTGACGTCCACTTTAACACACGTATTACGTCGCATGATTCATCCTTGAGCCGCAGGATCATATTTCTTCAAGTGTTTAAGGAGATTTTAGAAGTATCTCGGAGATTAACGCGGACTAAACGTTAACGGTAATCGGCGACCGTAAGGACCTCCGGCGGTGCTTTATTTTTTTCTCTCCTTCGCTGACTAGGAATAAAATATTTCGCTCGTTTCGGTCAGTGCCTCCTTCGATGATCTTGCTATCTCTTCCCGCTAATGGATCCTGTCGAGCCTGCGTTCATGCTCTTATATCGTATCACAAAATGTATTATATAGGATATTAATTAAATGTGTTATACAGGATATTCAGCAAATAATGTAAAAAAAAAACAATAGGATGTTTACCAAATTTACAATACTTTTTTTTGGCAGAAATTTGTTGAGAACTAAAGAGTTTAAAAAGAAAAAAATGCAATTCTCCAACTCCGTCCATTCTCAAGGAAGTCTAAAAAAATGTGCATAAAACATTCAATAAGACTCAAATTAAATGATAACTACAGACCGTAAAGAACATCATTAGATAATACTTGTTTGGTAACTTTATTTTCGTCCGGTTTTTTCAACGCAGTATCAAGAAGGACCGGTTGATGATTATTAATCGTTGAGAACTTCAAACACCTATCTCTTGTATTCCTTTCGCAAAGAGTTTCGCCAAAACACCATTCTTTTGCAACTTCTTTCTCTCCCTCCCGTAAAGTGCATTGGTCCGCAGGATCAAAACGCGGAGTTATAATTGCCTCGGCAATACCAACATTCTATGGATGTTAAAATTATCGTGGTAGAATCGCTGCATGCGCCATGATGCTGCTTTTCTTGTTCTTCTTTTTCGTTTTTATCTTTTCTTTTTTCTTCGTCTTTGGTACCTATCGCGATTGGTACCCTCGTCTTGGTGAAAAGGAAAGATATCAGGCAGAATCTCGTCGGGGAGATTATCCTTCTAGTACGATTATCCTACAGGAGTTTTAGCCTGGGATCACTTAACGTTCTTTCGCACGCGTTCGCAGAACTCACTTACATACCATTAGATACGTACATATTTTTAAATCACTTTTCATACTTTTAGAGGGAAAAATTATATATTTAAAGGAAAAATTGAATTAGGAATAAATACATATTTGTAAGGTGTATGTGTGTATATTTATTATACTGTATTTTTAACGATTTTTATTTAAATATACGCGCATAAATATGTGCCAATATTGTAATGTGCGTATATAATCAAATTGCATCCATTCTGGACGAAGCTGAAAGATTTGTAGTCCTAATTATTCGCGAAATTGTGTGTTCATCGATCTTTTTTCTTCGCGTTCAATCGATCGCCTACATGTGGGCATTACCAACGTTAGTTACATGGGTCACTTATTAGAGGTCATGTCGGCTCACCTCTAATTAGAATAATTAACGAAAGTGACTGACTGGATGATCATTCCTCGTTCATTATTCTACATCATTATACCATACTGTATTCCCTACTTTCGTATAAATGCATTATCTTTCTTTGGATCCAATGAGAAAACAAAAACGGTTTTAAAAAGACCCGGAAGGGCAGGAGCAAAAAGGAAGAAGAGGAAATCGATGTCGAGCGATGGGCTGTGCCGCATTCTACCATCATGTAACATGCAAAAATCGAGAACTATTGATTCTAGCTGTCTCAAGTCATTCCCATTATCCCATTCTAATCTTATTCGAACAATTCTAGACTTATTCGGTGTTTCGGACAATTTCTTTCTAATCTACGGAATAATTAATTTAAAATCGTGCTAATCGTGCATTTTATATGCTCTTTACAGAGAAAACTTTCAGAAGTTTGCCACAATGACCATTTTATCAATTATTAATATTTGTTTTTAAAGCATTAAATAACTTTAGAAGCCGATATTTAAATAACTTATAAACAAAATATAAAATTTTTTATTTATATATACAGATATATATATATATATATATATATATATATATATATATATTTGTATATTATGTATAGACAATAATTATCGCGTATGTAATACGAAGTACGTTACTTTAAATAATTAAGAAAATTATCAATTTTATCTAATACAAAAATTTTATTGTATTGATTTTTTATGAGCAAAATTAATTCTTCTTTTTTATTTTTTTCTCTAATACCAATAATTAAATATTGATAAATATGGTACAAATAAAAAATAAAACATTAAAAAGTTACAAATACAAATTTATTAGATCACTGTTATAAATATCTTTGTTTTGGTAAAGCAAAACCCGAAAATTGAACGTGTCACATGAATAAATACAGTTCAAATTGATTGACCTCGGGCGATCTGGTAAACATAGGTAATCTGATCTAGTGATAAATGCCTGGTTGAAATCGTCCGAATAAATACCATGACTATTTGCCAATACTTGTGTCGCAAAAAATTCGCTACGTTAAATCGGAACTTTATGATTTGTCTTTTTCTCAATTTTCTTACGACAATTTTTCCAACTCGATTCAACAGTTAAATGAAGAATAAATACGCAAGTGAACCAACGATCATTATATGCGATTCCTTGCGAATAAATCGACGTTTGATCGCGATAATACTTTCACAGTTAATATTCTTCATGAACCATGCATCAAGTAGATACGATATCGGATGAGTCAGCCATTGTTGTCTTGAAAAGTATCGATCAGACTGCCCTTACTGGCATTGGACCACCATCGGCCTTCGAAGATCGAAGGAGAGATCGAACTTGAAGAAATGGCGCACTAAAAGCCAATCTGGTACAGAGCGACTACTTTACAGATCTCGTCTTAGGAGCACAATCGATTCTATAGAGAGATACGATTAATGCATCGAAACGATGACCTAAAAATCCATTAATCGAATATTCGAAGAACTGTAATTAAAACGCTCATCTATTTAATTTTACCCATTCTTGCCGCTGGGTATGTTCGTAATCATCGAAAAAATTATTAATTAGGTTATATGCAATATGAAATACTGTAAGTATTAAATAATATAAAGAATTGATTGAATAATACCACACAAAGATTGTTGAAATAAAAAAAAAGCAAATTAATCGATTTTATCAATCATATATGAATTTTAAAGTATGAGTCAAGTATTGAAGATCTCTATTAATTCTTGTTCATGAAAAATCAAGTATATAACCTTATCAAAATGTTTATTTATTTATCATTAACAGTTGATACGATAAATACACTCAACGTATACATCATCGGTAGCTTTTTTTACAAAACTAACGTGAACGTGACATGTGCATAAAAAGTCAGATGCCAGAGAATAAGCGTAATCAGTGAAAATACAGGTTTATTGCTGTCCCATTTCCACCCCCGATTGCCTTAAGCTTTCGTGCACGCAGCACGAGCGATTAATGTGCGAGAGGTGTGTATAAGGGAGTGCATAAATAACGAGTCAGTACACACACTACACACACGTAATGCAGGATAGGCGGGCTACGTGACCTAGTAGCAATATATCGATAGTCGAGGGTCGTACAACGGGTTACCTCATCGCACAATGCGACAGTTGTTTCTTCTGTCGCTGATTTGCATCTAATGTAACAGCTTAACAATGAATCTAAGTGCGACGTGTACATATAACGTTATTTACATCGCGTATATGATATACGATATATGAAATCAGAATTCTTGAAATAATTGTGCTGATGATTTTATTAAATATAAGCTAATTGAATAAAAAAATTTATTATTGAAATATTTTATATTTGTATTTTATTAGCATTTCTTTAATTTAATATCTCGAAGAAAATTGTGCAATATTATTTTCGCTACATAACAGCCTGGAAATTGATAATAAAATTTATTTGCTCAAAGTTCGATTATTTCCCTTATTTTGAAAAGAGCAGGTTTTATAAAACGCGGTTTTATATATCTATTTTATACTTCGGTAAAGTAATCGCATACCTTACGAATGAACACAATGAATTAAGAAGCCACGAACCGCGATTCGATGTCTTCTCCGCGGAAAGATTTAGTTCTGAGAATAACAATGGAGCTGGCTCACCCGGTATAACAGCTGCGGCTCTTGAGCGTCTCGGGGCAGCCTTGGAGCCGCGGTTATGATGTTCTTGTTATTAATTTGTTTTGCGCGCTACTCGCAACACGTCGTGCGGAAACCAGTTTCTTAAGACGTATAGGATTACCGCGCGGCACGACCTGAAGAACCTACCGACAGCTTTTGGACGAGTAACGCTACCACAGCGAAAGCTCGGACGGTTCTCGAGGCGGCTCAGAAGTCTCGCTTATCCCTCTCAATCTGGAAACCAGTTTTGGATTTTGGGAGAGGAGTCTTGCCCACTGAAGATCCTTAAAACATAATCTCTTGAAAGATTCTGTATTACAATTAAAAGAGCACATGGGCAAATTGGATATATCACGGTTATAATATTGCTATGTATATTCGAGACTGGCTTGAATCAATAATTCTTTAAATTGGGCACATATATTAAAAATACTTTATAATTGGAATGTTATTAATAAAAATTAATAATAAAAGAAACAGATTCGTTTATCCGTAAGAACACTTTGTATGAGAACATGCCTGGGCGTTTCTCTTGTCTTATTCTCGATTCGAAATAATGAAGAAATTTTTGTATCCTTTTTACTTTTTATATAATAAAATTGTAATTAAATATACTTTATGTGTCATTAATAGAAAATTATTTTAAGAATAATAATATAATTAAATTACATAACGTGAATGCGATAAAACTCTAGATCGTTAGAAAAAATATCACTTTACATCGAATTAAGTATGACAATTTCGGTTCTAAATAATCGGCGTAATATTTCAAGAAAAGTCTTCTTGAGCCGAACCAAAACAAATCGACTAAAGCAAATGCCGAGGAAAAAAAGCGAAGACTGTACATAACTATGAGCGTACATAATTTCTGACGCCGAGATTCTGGAGCAATAATATATGTGAAAAGCGGAAGAGCTCGCCTTGGCATAACATTCATTTATACAATAAAATAAAGCGTGTCGCAAGAGCACAGGATGAACGCGTGCGAGATACGTCCTCGTAAGAAATAGCTATCATCTGTGTCGACTCGCTGTTCCCGTTATCTTTACTTATTCTATTTGTTCTCGGCCAGGTTGACGAGAAGAAAAGAGATGAAACTTTAGTTTCTACCAAGACTATGGAGAATATGAATGCAGCAACGACAAATATGCGGTACTGAAGAGTTAAACGTACGACTAGAATTCCAATGAGAAGAGAAGAGTTATAACTTCAAAATGGAGGTCGTCAGTACACTTAATAATATCAAATTATTATTAAATTAAATATAAAGTTGTATAATAAATTATAAATTTAAAAAAATGTTATACATTCACTTCTAAATAAAACAAACTATTCCTAGCATAAAATTATTATAATAAAAATTCATAGCAGCTTAATTGCATTAATTAATTCCTATATTCACTCAACTAATGAGTTATAAAATGAAATTTTGAATATATTAGAATTTTATATTTATTATTTTTATTATTTTTATTATTTTAATGTTATAAAATGATACATAATTTAATTTCATGCAAACTTCAATATCCCAATATAATGGTTTATACTTTGTAGATTGATGATATCGTGATTAAGCTTTCTTTTGCGGGAGCTAATTGAAACGAAGAACGGTGGGAACCTGAAGTGTTAATGCGAGTGCCAAAACATGGGTTAAAGTGTGTTTCGGTATCCGTGTTTTTACGACATCGATGATCGATCACATATCCCAAAAATTCTCCGTCTTCGAAACGAACTACTCGCGGCGATTATAAAGACAAGCTTGGAACGTGCTCGCGCAAAAACCTTAAAAGGCTTAAAGACTACAAATCCGGACTGTGATGCACGAGGGAGCCGTGCGTCGATCTTTAGCCATTATTTATGAATTTAGTGCGCCAAAAAAGGCTGTGGCTTGCCTTCGGATCGCGGTGAGACTGGGCAAAGTGCGCTCTACGGATTTGAAATCGATCCGCGAAGCGGATAAAATATTTTATGGAGAACGAGCTTTTTAATGGCCCTTACTGCGGATGGGGTCCCTTCACGTCTGCATTGATTTGTAGTCAACGTGAACGGCGTGGACCTTATCGATTGCCCCCGGAGCAGCTCGTTCCTTGGTCAGACCTTGGCAGACTGCGATATCGCAATTCGCTTGTAACGAATGAACGAACAAGGAATTTTAGGGTTTCGTCCTCTTGAATTTTTTAATATGTTAGATTGATCATTCGGAGAACTATTAACATTTATTTTAAAAATTTCTAAGTTGATAAAAAGTATAAGTTGAATATAGTTCTATATAATCGAGAGGTATAAAATTTTCCATTTTCACTACCTGGGATGAGTTATGAACCACTTTGATGTTTAAGTCAGAAAGTAAAAGTTTAAGTCAAATTTTTAAATTTTCAAGTCTAAGAAGAGAAAATTATATAAGTGGTCTTATCAACTTATTAAATACAGAGAAAGGTAATTAGTTAAAATAGTATTAGAAATATTTCGCGTGTTTGTAAAAATACGATAATCATTTAGGAAAACGTCTATCACAATTCGAGCGGAAGTTCCCATTTCTCGTTCCGAGATTATATTATTGATCACGCGGGTAATATTTATGGGACATTATAAATGATATTGCCACTATGTTGCCACGCCACTATGTTGCCACGCGATCTCGATTTAATTTAAGGTGCAATGTAATTCCTCGCTTTCTTATGTGGGCGTTCGCGCGCATGTTATAACTGAACCGATGGTTTATTAGTGGACATAGACAATATTATACTTTCAAACTAGTTTACCAAAAAAAATCACTATATTTTTTTTCTTGAGTAAAACTCGGCCAGTGATACTAATCTTAATCGTTTAGGGTCGTTAAAATGATCTTATCCGAAATTAATTAATGTGCAACCGACTTTTAAGAAGATTGGAATCTGAATATTTGAAGCATGCATTATAATGTGCTAGGATTTGTTAATATCACCTACTAGTCTGATTAAAGAGCACATAAATTTTAAAATTTTAAAAAAAGTTTCATTTAATTTAATTTGATCTCTATTCCATATTTTTTATATTTGTTTGCATAAAAGCAAGTCTGCATGTTAGACTAAATCGAAAATTATTAAATTAATGATTTAGAATAAATTTATATAATCACTGAATACGATAAAATTTTATTGTAAACTAATTTCAATAGAATTTCAAAAGATATATTTAAATATAAGTATAAAATTTCAATGCACATGCCGGTGTAATATTGTAACAGCAAATAATATAAAATTGATAATAAAAATTTACAAAGTAATAAATTATATATAAAGTATCTCGAACTTATAAAATATATCGAACTTATATATTGAACTTATAAAGTTTTCTTTAACATCTTAAATGTCGTAATGTCGATAATTTCAGTACATAAAATATAGAAAATTTTATAATAAAGAAATTTCTTTGTAAAATTATACTTTGAAATTAGAAATCCACAAAGTTATAAGTGTATTAAATATTTTACTGTAAATAGAAGAAATTGAAACTGTATAATATTGCAATCACAAATTTGCGCTCACAATGATAAAGAGTATAACACGCCGATTAAACCTTCTTTATGATTGTAATTTGCGCGCTTGCAAATCGCCGTGCACGAAGTCCATTAATTGCTATCCTGATATGGTAACATATACGCCAGACTGTTAACACTTTAATCCTCTTCATAAATTTTCTTTTTTACAGATACTTTATTGCTTATTATGAAAGCAACAAAATATCTATCGATCATGATATAGAGGAAAGGTGGAGGACATGCTATATGATGTTATGGTTCATTATAAATCGATGGTGGTGTGCACGGTGGTGATTAGATGTACTTTAATTATATATAGTTATAATTTGACGAACATAAACATTAATGCGATAGTCTCCCTTTCCGCGATAATGAAATTATAACATTCCGTTCGTCGCTCGTGCTCGCTTGAACTGAATGAACGCCATCATTGTTCACAATAATCGAATGATATTTATAAAAAAATCTCTCTTCATCGAAAATAAACACGATTAAGCGATTACGATTGCTATTATTAGGTAGTTTAATTAATGATATTCAGTACGTACACAAATATATAAGAAAAAATGATTTTGTTGAAGTATCTAAAAATTTAGCTAGATATAGATTTGAAAATAATTTTGTTGAATTATCAAAAATAATTATATAAGAATCTTAAGCGATCAGCAATACTCCAAAAAGTTTTCTAATAGCAGTCTTACATTATAATTTTGATGATTTAATAAAATTATTTTCAGATCTGTTTCTAGCTGAATTGTTAGATTTACTTTAGCAAAATCATTCTTTCAATGTAGTCTGTAAATATTTTTGCATAATTACAACTTGATTTAGCGACATTTTATGCATCAGCAAAGAAGCAACTTCAAATCTCACAAGATTACAATTTCGCAGCTATCTTGAAGCGAAAGTGGAAGTGTCTACCAAATATTAGCACAGCCGGTGCAGCTGCTGCTGGCGAGTATACTAACTTCCACTTTTTTTATTAGTTCCAGCCTTGTATCCAGCATTTATCCTCTAAATAATAAGATATCTAAAAATTAAGCAACATTTTTGTTTCGTGAAGAAGTTGCATGTATATGCTTGAGCAAATATGATTGATAATCCAATACGCAATACGAGAATATCAAAGATTAGATAAATTTTATTTTATTTTTAACCTACGTAATCTGCTGCGTAAATATATAGCTCTACTAACACTTGTAAAAGCACAAGCAATCATGTAAATTTCCATGTTATTTTCTTAGCGCGTAACAGTTTCAATTGAATCGTTTTTAACATTTTGTATATTACATTATACATAATTTAATATTATAGTATCGTTGCAAAAGTGTTCTTTTTTTTTATTGTATATAATAAACTATTGTATATAATAAACAATTTTCCTCGAATCTGGTTTACAATATTTTTTATTTAAATTTTATAAATGAATGTACAAATAGAACAGATAATAATTTTCCGCAACAAATCAATCATACTCGGCTCTCCATTGCTTATAATTGCCGTGCATCATTCATCGATACTAGCAACTGGAATGCGTCTTATTCGACGAGGAAAAACAATGACGGCACATCAGTCAAAGCCGACTTGACGGAAATAATTTT
>Ga0157364_1000301_pt1 | contig 30113 bp, 14 predicted proteins | sample AttsexASBM2_FD_111476 | JGI IMG/M metagenome (GOLD analysis project Ga0157364, IMG submission 111476) | Fungus gardens microbial communities from leaf cutter ant in Ribeirão Preto, State of São Paulo, Brazil - Atta sexdens ASBM2 | ecosystem: Host-associated > Fungi > Mycelium > Unclassified ... | reverse complement strand
CTACCTAAAAATAAAAAGAAAATTGTATGTACCTCCAATAAATATATTTTATATTTATTGATAAAACTGTATGTATGATATATGCAAATTTGAAAACAAAAGTATAATATTTTATATTCTTAATATAATATTTCTTTGTATATTCTGGTAGTATGTTTTGCTCGCGGGTATGGTTTCATTTCTAAAAAACATTGCATACAAAAAATATTAGTATATGTGTTATTTATATTATAGATTTTTGAATACGATATAAATATACAAGAATAGGTCCCATGGTTTAATTTAATACATCGAGTGTCACCTGGTAATCGAGATACGAAACCGCAAGATGCTTATCGACTGCAAGTATGCTATATACGATTTTTCAATCTAAATTGTCTTGTAAACTCACATTTCTGCAAATAATTATATCACGCTGAAACTATTATTTTTGCAAAATAGATATTTTATTTATTTACTTGTCGTCGCTGGGTATAAGGAATTTTTTGAGCGAAAAGTGTTCGCGAATAAGAAGAAACTACATAGAACTTACTATAATAATTACAATATTTATTATCACAAACTATGAATTAGATCGTACACAGTAATGTAAGAAAAACCGTTTGACAATAATTCATTCCAGTCTCCTCCATTAGCTCTGCGTGATAAAATCGCAATTGATATATGCAATACGATATCGCAGTAATGAATATCTGTAATGAATATCTATTAACATTAATACATTAATACATTATAGATATTCATAACATTAAATCTTTACTGCGCAAAAAATTCGACTTCGTAAAGAGGATTGAAACAATCTTTTAGTGGGAATAGTGATTTACAATGTGAGATTTTCCCTCAGGCCTCTCCGTCGCTTATTTATTATTATACACGATATGTCGTTTGAAAATTTCACGAAGAAGGCACCCTTTGACAGTGAAAATTATACACTTAAAAATAGATAAAAATTATATTGTTTTCATAGAACTACTATATACACTCACAAACTATGAAATTGTAGATGCTATAAAATCTATATCTCGTGCTATCCTTTTTTCTCTTATAATTAGTTCATTTATCGTTTCATTATCGCGCTTTATAAGTGTTCATGATCTTCAGCTTTGTGATCTTCAAAAAATCTTCGTAAAATATATTTTTATATAAAAAAAAACTATATATATATAGTTGTAACTATTTATATAGTTGTAACTATATATATATAATTATATATATAATTATATATATAATTATATATATAATTATATATAATTATATATATAATTATATAGTTAAAACTACATAATTATAGAGCGTACATAATCATTTACATGTATATACTTTTCATTAATATATACATAAACAATTATATACAATTATATGCATATATGTAACATTATTAATACATATAATTGTATAGTTATTTATATATATTATTTATGTGTGCTTTGTGTGATAATTTGGGACAATAAAACTGCAGTTCGTACATGGCTTTATAGTTCACTTTCAAGAAACTTATATGTTTTGGAATGTGACAACAATAATGATTCTAAGATGCATTTTTGAACGATGTAAGCTAAAGCATAAATAATTTGTAAATATTCCCCTCTCTTTCTCTCTTTCTCTTTCTTTGTTGACTGGTCGAATAGCCGAATAGTCGAACTGTAGCATAAGTCCATCAAATTTCACCACGCTAGATCGAAATTTTCAATTTATTTTTAATTCTTTCTCTTTCTTTTCTTTCTTTTTTTAAAACATTGCTCTCTTCTTACCGTGAATATTACGTATATATATAAAATAATTACTTCAATTTATCTAACGATAAAAAAAAAGAAAACGAATTCTCAAACAATAACAAGGTATACCACGTGCTGCTAAGAATCACATAAATGCTCGGCGTTGCCGGTCGTCGTCGTGTCTCGATATTATGATCATTTTCTTCCGACATTGCGAGAAATCATGAACGCATTCTCCAAAGCGTTGGTCCGTCAGAACAATATCGTTCTCGTGTCCACAGTTTGTATCATCGGTCGTGTTTCAAAGCATGATTTAATACCGGTGTCATTTCGCCGAGTACGATTTCCAATGTCATGCGAGAAAGGATCTTCTATCGAACATCGCACTTTCATCTATTCACGAATAAGCATAAGACTAATAATTCTGTACGGATTTAATATCTAAATAAATTCAACGAAATTGTACCGATTGTTAACCATTGTTTTGAAGACGTATCGCAAACGATACGGTTCACAATGTCTCCAAAACCTTCTCTGTTTTGGTACAATCGAGTGGTCTTTCCATTTGTAAGAATGAATTTATATGTACATGTTTGTTGTTATACCGAATTGATAGCGATTATTCGTAAACTCGTCATAAGTAAATAGAAGTTTTATAATTTCCAGCGGAATAGATTTTTTTCTAAGCTAATCTTAATTATTGTCAACTATAAGCAATTTGTCTCGTATATCGTTAAAATACTTATATACGATAGATAATAAAATCGTTTAAATACCACGATATATTCAATATATGGTCGCTTGTCAATTAATCGATTCCGCGTGGAATTCGTTGCATGAGAAAAGCGATTTTTCGTGTTGACGCGATTGAGTGCAAACCTGACGAGCAACGGGTCATCGTGAGTAGACATTCTGCATCGCATTTTGCAGATTTACTCGACATGTTCGACTACAATTAATAGGAAATTTACTCGACAGTTTCGCATTGACTGTGACTGGATCTCGACACTTCATCACATGTGAATAGTCGCGGCTGTGTAACGGGCTTCGCCTCTTCGCCAGCTCCATTGGCTCGGACGGTACTGAAAGATCAATTCCGTGATAAACAAGATCAGTGAACGTAAAATTAACATTCGGTATTAAGAAACCAATGAAATCGATAGGTGAAAAATTCACATTTAATAGTCAATTCAAACGAAAAATATGTAATTAATCAATATTTCAGTGATTTATATATTTTATATATATGTATAAAATTAGATAAATAAATAATCAATATTTAATTTTTAATAAGTAACAATAAAGAATCAATAAAAAGCAATAAGCAATAAATAATATTTTAATTAATAATATAAATGCAATCAATGATAGTGAAAAAGAATTAAAAGCAGAGAGAAAAATCGATAATTATTCATTTACATAATGCTACTATAATATTTTATGTTATAATTTAAAAAGACTCTTCTTACCCTTATTAGCATTTGTCCCGATGCGCTGTGAGGGTTACGATAAGCGTATACACCCCAACCCACGAGACCTACCACTAAAGCGATAACTGTGAGAATACCAATTATTCCTGAAACGCCCATATTCACCTTGTTCGAATCTAAAAAATATACAAAATAAATTGCTTAATATGATTGCAAATCTAATTATCTTGGATTTCAAGAGAAAAGAGAAATTATTAGTGCAAATAATACAAAATTCGTTTGTTTCGATTTCGCGAATCAATTGTTTCGATTAAACGATTAACGATTGAACTTCCGCGATTAAAATATCGCGGAAATTATGCGAATTAATTTTAGCCTATCTTAAAACTACATTAACAAATTGCATTTTCTGTATGAAATTTGAAGCTTGTATCACGTACGAGTCTACATACATGTATAAGTTTGTCAAATTCGATTAATGACTTTAATACCAAAAACGATAAACAAAAATACTTACTAGGACTTTCCAAAGTATTGCCAGACCATTCTTTTTTTACGCCCATCTCATTGGTGGCGATCTCTTCTGGATGCACGTGACCATCATGATCATATTGATCACCCCTGTAAGTTGTAATTTGCGCTGGACAATTGTTTATCTCCTTGATATTATGAACGTCGCAACCCTTTGACAACCACTCTTGTCGCTGTCGGGACGTGCCGGTGCTGCATTTATTCAGTTCCGAGCACCACTTACAATCGAAGTCAGGCACCTTTGTCAGGCAATCCATGCAGTTGTCGGAATTGAGGCATGTAGGTAATGCTTTCAGGTAAATGACCGTACAGTTCATTATATCCTGCCGATTGAAGTTGACACGGTGATATTCGTAAATGGTTTTCCGGCGTACAACTGCAAAGCGAGATCAGCGAATTGAGTTTTCGGGATGTATCTTTAGATGTTTAATTTGTTAAAACAATAAACATAATTCGCGATATGTCTATTTAAATCACCACTTCAAAAATTTACATCTGGATTTTAATGTAAATTCGAAGATACTCTTCGATATCTATAAATTAAATAATTAATGATTAGAAATAACATCTTGCGCGATAATTTCACATCTTACATTGCAAATTTCTGGGAAATGATAGACTGTGCAAGTTTATTATCATAGAAAGTTGCAAGAAATACACTACTTTATACAGAATTTCTGATCACTTCTATGATATTAAGTTAAACTGATTACAAGTCCAGTTAACACTATTCTCTCTCTCTCTCTCTCTCTCTATATATATATATATAGAAGTTTTTCTACATCCGATAATCAATAATGATCATAATGATAAGATATTATTCCACGATGCAATCATGTATCCAATGAATAAACAAGAAAATTAGATAATAAGCAAGAAAACACTCACAGAACACAGTTCGGTCCATGATGTAGGCATCACTGAGGCCCACTTTGACGGGATGCATTGTGTCTGCGATTTTTTCAACCAGGACCGGTATCACTGAGTAGACGAACACGATATCTCCGTTTTGATGCAAGGTCACTTGGAAAGTGAACGCGCCGGCTCTTGGCCTGTCCTGTAGCACAACCTTCTCCCATTCCACCGTAAACGCCGTACCTGTCGTACAAATGAAAAAGAGGATTTAACAATCTCGCGTTGAGATCCGTGCACGACTCTGACTACGTTTTGTGCCACGTTTCTTTGCCACTGGTTATTTGATGAGGCGTGTAATTACGATCGGCAAATCGTTGCGCCGATTTATCCTTCCTCTCTCACTCTCCGCTTCCCACAAAGGTTGCTGATCACTACTGACGCGAACGCTTTGCGACATGATCAATCCAGCGAGGAGAAAGGATTTAGAAAATCCTTTCTCAGCTTGAGACTTGAGAAGACTATCGAACGTTTTGAAAAGCATGCGAAATTAGAGAAATGAGAGAATTTGCTCATCATAATAGGATTTTTTTTAATTTTTGAACGTAGATTATTTGAAATATATTAGCCACGGTAAACATACGAAGAACCTCTTAAGTGGCTCGACCATAATGGGTTCTGATGATTGACTTTCGTTCGGAGGGAAATGTAAGAATCCTTCAAGTGGCATGAAAATGCCATCCATTCGAGATTCCGAGATGACTCACCATTGTCAGCGTATTTGACGTAACTGGCGTTCGACAGGCGGGTATCGAAATTTGCCATGAGCGGTGCAATGTACTGGGTGGCGGCCAGCCAACTGTGTACGTAGTCACCGGTGTATAGAAAACCTCCCGTAGCGATAGTAATATTGCGCACATTATAGCCGTAGAATGGGAAATCAAACTTCAACTTAACGGTCTGTAACAGCATAGAAATCATAGTTCAATTCCTATCTAGACTTGTAAGGAATTAATGAGTAACTGTTCTCGTATGTTTCTTACGTATAAGTTCACGGAAAGAACGAATTTGTATTAGATAAATACATATCAAAAAACAATTTCATGAATCATCAAAATAATTGTATAGGAAATTCATAACTGCAATGCTGCAAAAAGCTTTAACATTCTAGCAACTAATTCTACATAATTATTTTGCTAGTTCAACAAAATTTATTTTTAAACCTGTATCTAATCTAGCTAAGTCTTAGATATTTCAGCAAAATCATTTTTTCCTTGTTTTAAATAATCTTTTGCTATAACAGGAATCAAATATTCCGAATGTATACATATTTGTATTTGTATATCGCCTTTTTCTTTGATTATTATATAAAATCTAAAAAAATCGAGTACATAATACATTCTATATCATTTTTAATTTTTTACAAGAAAGTCGCTATAATACAAAATAATGACAAGTGAGTCTCACCGCGGCGCGTCGATGGCTCTGGCTAAGTAGATGATTGACTCTAAGATCCGGATGATTGTCCATGTCGACCCAATATTTTTTGCAGATATCGGTATCAACGATAAAAGTGCTGTTATAATACTGATGCGAGTCGTACATCGTTTTAGTGATGTTGTTTTGTGTAAGCGTGGCGTTAGTCACATCGGAAAATTTGTTAAAGGAAATATCACTGTCGTCGGATTTCATGACATCTTCTGTTGTGTCCTTCACCGCCGATGATTCCGGCTGCTGCTCCTTGCTAGTACCGGTTATATTGCGATTTGTCAGAGTGCGATTTGTCCATATGTGTAATGTTGCCTGCGAACAGGTTTCAAATGGATGCATAATTGTTAATAGTGACGATTATACTAATTAATTGGCAACTTTTCGCATCACGCGCGAATCTAAAAATGACTGAATAAATCCATTACTGACACCTACCGTATCGGTTGCAGGATTTACTGTCTGCGACGTTTTCTTTTTTGAAGAATCCGGCTTGGAGCTGGAAATAGGATCAGATGGCCGAACAGTGGAGGTGATGGTGGTGGCTTCGCTGGTCGAATAAACTGTGGAATACGTTACGTCGGCGGATGCGTTGGTTGTGTTTGACATCGATTGTGTTGCTGACGGTTGTTGCGGCTGCTGCTGTTGCTGTGGTTGCTGTTGCTGCTGCGGTTGCTGCTGCTTCAGTTGCTCCTGTTGCTGCTGTGGTTGCTGCTGCTGCTGTGGTTGCGGCTGTGCTGGTGGTTGATTCTTAGATACTTCTTTCTCAGTCGTCATCACCAATTTTTCAGGCATCTCTCGACGTACCCTCTCTACATTCTTACCATCGATCAGTCTGATATTCGAAATGTAATGATCGAATGACGACTTGCCATTCCACCCGGCATAACTGTAGTAAGAGTCGTCTGAAATAGAGAAAAAAGCGTATTCTAGTTATGACGTCGAAATCTTGAAAAGTATTATTTTAATCTTTCCTCATCTTTCCGAAATAAAAAAATTACATTAACAAATTTAATTTGAAATTTGCTAATAAATTTTGAATAATTTCAAGAATTTAGAAAATAAATAAATTCGGTGACATCACGAAAGAAAATAGATTTAGAATAAATTTTTAATGGATTGAAGTAATTTATTTTATATGAGTCAAATTTTTAGAGACAATATTTTTTAATTCAATAGTACAACTTATAATTCATTCGTATCTTAAGCAGAGAGAGAGATACGTTCTGTATGTATATATCATTCACAAACGAAAGAACTTGTCTCAATTTATCCTTGAGCTAGCGTTGCAATTACGATACTACGACTGATTATTGAATGATGACTAGAACCAATCTATGACACGTACATGACATAAATCTCTGACATATGACTGTGTTGCATTCGTGCATTGTCTCCGGTTCACACAGGCTCACCGAGAGTGATTCCCTTCGAGGGGATCGGGTGTCCATTTAACCGATGCGTCAACGTCAAGCACATCGCTGGTGTCCGAGATCAGTGCCATGAAACGCGGATTAACCTCGATTTCTACGTTCGCGATAGCCGCGGCGCGATTAATGGACAGTTCGGGGGCAAAAGTGGCACGAGACAAACTTTTCACAATTCATTCACACTAAATTCGTTATCAGGATTTTTCGCTGGAACGAGCAATTTACTATCATGCGTGTATTTTTCAGTCATACTTTTTGTGCTTTTTTAACATATTCCGCTTACTCTGGAGTTACAATTTAACAACAAAATAGATATGATTCTGAAATTATCTTTTTATATAACATGAGTCATCATAACATCAAAATGACTTTGATATGATTACTAAAAATAAGTTTTTAATCATTATGATTTATTTTAATGTCACTTTGATATCGTAACTTGTTATTGCTATTTTATACAAAATTTTCTTTTCGAAAAATCAGAAAATATGAAAAAATTTCATTTTATATTTTTATTTATTTTTTATAGAACCTATTTTTCTGATTGTATCGCCTATTACGATTAAAACATATTTAAATGATTAAAGTTGTAAACAATTCTTTTAGTAGATAGATATTATAATAAATATGATCATTGAATTCCGCATCATAAAAGAACGTGTTTAGAATCGTCGGCGAAGAGAAACGGGAAGTTAGGCGGTACGATCGACCGGATAGAGCAATAATTGACGATCCGACAAATCGGAGCGAACGTGCAAGCTTGACGTCAATGTAAAAGCGTAAACCGAAACTAATCAACTCAACAGCTTATTATCTTGAAAAGCTTTTTCCCTCATCGTTGCGAAATTATCTCTTTTTAATATAAATAAATTTTCTGATATCCCATTTTTCCCCTCAGGAGATTTGAATTCTGTTCCATATAATTTATCACATCACATGATTTACATTTCAAAATAATTTTTTATCCTACATATTTTTTCCTGAAAAATTATCGAAAGTATACAAGAAAAACTATTATACCTGAAGTTTATGTAAAACATCAGTTTGAATAACAATCTGCTTATTACCCACTAAATAAACAAAAATAAAAATAGAATAATTGTCAACTCATAAATTAACTCTGTTGAAAAACTGCAATCAAAGCAAGCTTAGAGAACTTTCACCGAACAGATCAATTCTCAGGTACGAACGAGTTTCATTAACTGCGCACTAGTGAATTGACTCGATTTCTTAGCAGTAGCGGCGAATTGTAAAATCGCTTCGCCGAATTGTGCAAATCGTAAACGCAAGTGAATTGGGCAAAGCTATCGTCATGTAAAGGTACGTCGAATTGTAGAAAAGTTTCCTCGAATCCAAATCGAGATTGGCACAAATGCGTTTTCTACCCACGCGAATTGCTAAGTCACGTTGCAGATCGCGAATTTTCGCGTTTTCGCGCATATTACGTCATTGCAATTCGATGCGGTCGTAACAGCCGCTATTTGCAAAGTAGCCGTAATTCATTCTAATTGTATATAATCTACAATTGTACATAAGCAACAATTGTATATAATCCATAATCGTAATGTAAATTTATGAGACTCGTGCGACCGACTTACATCTTTCACAGAATTAATATTCATAACCCTGACTATTTTAGAGTGATATCGATAATATAGGTACGACATGCATGAATAGCGTGTAAAACTTTCGCGTGAATATAATATGCATATAGAAAGGTATTCCCTGAACAAATTAAATTGAACAGAAGCGGAGAGCAAAGCAATCGAGCGCATAAAACGTATTTGTGCTTCCCACGTTATTGCTTTAACTTTATTTGCTGCAATTATTGAGAGACTGCGGGTCACGAAGAGAATTGCGAGATATATCACGAGTTACGACATGATCCAGAAATATTTGTCTTAGTCCATAACGTTCAATTTCGCTCGTTTCACGCGAATATGTTTCCCGTTCTTTTGTTCGACATTTGCATTGCATTTTCATGCCGACGATATTCCGCGTAAAGATAAGACATAGCGTGTCAGACGTGCAGCCTTGGATGAAAACGTGTAGTAGTGAATATTAAAATTGAAATGGCACTATCGGTGAATGTCAATGCAGAGTTATATTTACATCGTGCATTTTAGTATAGCTGAAAGATAATTTCTTATGTAGTAACGACACAAGTAAAGAGAATCCATTTACAGATGTGTAAAATTCGATCGCAAAACTTGAAGTCGAAACTTGACATTAATTAGCTCGAGTGATAATACTTGTATAAGAAATACAAGCGACAATCAGCACAGCCACGTTAATTATACACATCGTAGTGCAGTGCACTGTGTATTTCGCACGATGTAAGCGCAATCAATATCCACTCATTAGACGTCCGATGCGACGTATGCGAGATATTAAAAGATAATTTTGTGTATATTTATCCATTGCTGATTAAAAACGCATGTCGTTTCGCCAAGGTAACTCGAGAACGCCTTGGCGTCTCGATGCCTCCACATATATACGCGACATATTTTTAGACGACGCAAGTAAAAGGATGCTCCCACATTGCGATTCTTTTTACGCCTTAAATAAGCGAATAAATGACATATCCCTTGGAATTATTTAGCGAGGTGAATGAAAAAATCGAGATAAAGTTAACAATGGATAAGAAAAGTAAGGAACTTGTAAACAAATATTTTTCCACGAGGCTCTTCTGTAATACCTCACGGAATCCATCCCTTTAATTAAAAGTGTTTTTTAAATTGGTTTGGTGCAAAATTGTGCGGCAGACATGTGCCAATGATAACAATCGTCATAAAATGATTAAAAACGATGACAATTACTTTTATCGCGGAGGAATAACAGTATTACATTTATCCGGTTTCTACCATCACATTGACCTAATTATTTTAATTATCATATAAACGTACTTATACATACCGCTATACTGACCTTATGAATCTCAAAGACACTTCTTTATCACATTTCTCAATGAAAAAAATAATTATAGATAATTAAAAGCAAAATAAAAAGTTTGGTTGAGGAAATTTATTTGTATAATATCACACAACTGTAATGAAAAATTTTAAGCAACTTTAGAGAATTCCTAGTTTTTTACATATGGAAGCAATTAATAGTTCGAAAAATAAACATAAACACGAGAAACAATCGACATTTTTTTCTCATAATACTGCTTGACGATTCTGTAATGAATTGCAGATTGAATTACTGAATGTGGAATATGACTTTAGATCAAATAGACGCGCGCATAACAAAAATAGCTCTTCCCTCTAAAGAATTTGTTCATACTTTCGCGGGCACGCATATGCATTCATGTCCTCGTTCTAAATCTTTTTAAGGAGATTCGACGACGAAACCTTGAATTTATGATGATTATAATGCAACAGAGAATAAGTCATCCGATATTCACGCACAAGCTTATCAATTTTAATTTTAAAAGCAATTGACACACCCAATAAATAAACTACTGAAAGTTACATTTCTTCCCCTCCAAAAAAAAATATAATACATGAATTCTTTTAAATATTTAATTCTGTGGAAAGCGTAATAATGATAATTTATATTAAAATTTAATATATTCTTTCCAAGTTTCTGCATACATATAAATAATCGAATATTAATGAAGCTAAAATCGCGATATTATAATATAAAAATCCTGTAGACTTATCTTGCATTGATCATTTCTCATGACATACTTTTTGTTTACTGAGCCAGTAATAGGATGTGCGTGAAAGGTTTTTCATGTTCGATAATAGGGCGTGCCATTAATCCCATTACGATCATACCTTTTTCGCTTTCTTTCACATTTTACTGCGATCCGCGGTATCGGAACGGAAACGACACGACAATCAATGTCAATGTTACGCACGCTGCCATCAAGCCACCCATATCACAGAGGATATTCCTTTCTTCCTTCCTTTTCCAAGCGAAATATATGGATAATATCATTATAATAAAAGTGTTTTTAGATTTTTTATTGCGATTTTAGTTTCTGAAGTAATTTAATCTCAACTTTGTTGATGCCAAAAATAAAGCTAATTGATGATGGATCGTCGCAAATTGGCAACGGCACGAACATATAATGATTTTCATGACATCATCAATGATGTTAAATGGTCAAGCAGTTTTATATTTTTTACACCTATTTTATATTTTTATACACTGTTGCAGCAATGCTACCACGTCACTTAATAAATCATATTAAAAAAAAATACGTCATGTTATATATAATAAAAATGTGTCTAGATTCATTGCGTTATTTATTCTTATACAATTTATCATGCATCAACCTTCAAAAATAATGCAAATACACTATTTATTACATTAGACATTTAAATTATACATATATAAAATTATTTATGTATTATATATATTACATATGTGTGTGTGTGTATATATTTTATATATATATTTTATATATATATATATAAAATACATGTTTCATTAAAAAATTACTTCTCTAAACTTTACATAATATTTTATATAAGATAAGTAAAACAGATTAAGTAAACATTATACTGCAAATTCTATTCTAAATTTTAATATTAGAATACCCGAACACTAATTCACCGTTAATTTTTTATGATTAATTCTCTGAACTATTCGAATTATCTATCTTTGAATTATGACATATTATATTTTACTATTCGTTTTCTATTCTTGAAATTAATAGCTCAGACTTAAATTAATAAATCGTCAGATTTTGTTCTTCGAACATTAATATTTGAATCATTCAAATAATTCGAATAATTTGAATATTATAATATTTGGATATTTATAGTCTTAGTACAAACATTATATTAGATATAAAAAATACAACTATTTGTGACGTACATAATAATTAATTAATATAATAAATGATTAATAATATAATTGATAAACAACATGCTTATTAAAAAGTTGATATTTGATTCGTCAAACATGACAATTCATTTAATAGTTCCAGTTAACAACCAGTTAACAACCAAAATGGCTGATGCTTCTTCACACATTGTTTCAAAATCTATTGGAATCTCTGTATTCTATTCAAAAGTGAATCTGCAAATACAAATGAAATAAATAATAAATTAAGAAGAATATATAATTGTGTTTGTAGTATTACAAAATTAAATTTCTCACTCAAATATTATTTTATAATCGCATCAAAGCTAGAATTCTTATTATTTAAATGTTTAAAAAATTGAATGTTTACTATCAAATATTATGGAAATAAAAAATGCTTGACTCTAAAATTACTCCAATAAATAACCTGCTTGAAAAGCCATCAGTTATTAAATATTTTAGTATTAAGTATATTAAATAAATTTATAATTATTTGACCTTGATATATTAGGTGTAATAAAAAGAAATCCATTATTTTTGCATGAAATAATATATTGAATGGAATTAAATGAAATATTGATAAAATTTATAAAACATACATTTTAAATATCAGAATCAAATTTTTATAATTTTTATAATAAACAAAAATATAAATGAATACTAAATATTTGAAGTATTCGTTTTATATGAGTACATATTAAAGGAGCGATTAAAAGAGAATAAAACACAAGGATTTATAATATTTATCGTCCTTATTTTTTTTTATTTTTTCAAATGCGAATGTGTATATCAATCTGACGAGAAATTACTCATTATTTTCTTCCGATTGATGATTCGTATTCATGTCATTTTCGGTACGTTTTTTAATTTTTTTATTTATACCATGTTTGGACAAGTAGTTTGTTCATCATCTACTTTATGTTTAAGTATGTCAAATTTCTCACAATAAATCTTGTATTGTACTATGTCATTTGATGTATTCAATACGAAATTTTCCGATATCCACGAATGTTTGAATTCTTTTCGTACTTTCTCGATTATTTAGATGTTTTTGTTTCATATAATATTTTAAATTGGTTATGATAAATCCATATAACGGAAAAGTTACAAATTTTACATTTTGAAACATATTTTCCTTCTTTTGTGAAATATTGCCATATTAAGCCACTTTGGTTATTTTTTGGTTATTTCTTTGTCAGGACATAATTGATGAGCAAAAAATAAATATGCTCCCAGTATCTTTAAATTATACTGAGAATAATTTTTGAATGAATAATTTTTATGACGAATGTTATATCGTGCTCTTCTGAAATTTATTATAATGTTATCATATCCAAATTTCTTTTTCGTATCTGTTTGTGTATTATTTTCGCCAGTACTTTTTTTTATTTAAGCCATGCTTGATCAAATGGCACGCTAAATCATCTATATCATTTCGCAATATATGTATTAAACATGCAACAAATCTTGCATTTTAGTTTGTCATCTGATGTGTTTAATATGAAATGTGTGCTGATATCCAAAAAAATGTTCAAATTCTTTTTGTATTTCTTCTATTATTTGTGTTTGTTTATATTCCAGATGCCTCTTTAATTCCTGTACAAGATATCCTCTCAAAAGAAATGTATTACAAATCTTACATTTTAAAATATATCTTTCTTCTTCTGTAAAATAACGTCATATCGGACCGTTTCTGTAATCCATGTCTTGAAATATTATGAGCATGTATAAAATAAGTGTACTTTTAATTTTAATATAGATTGTATAACAAATCTTGCATTGGACTTTACGATTTCCTAAATTATTATAATACTGCTGTATTCAACTACTTGGTACATCCTTTGAGTGCCATCACGTCTGCACAGTTTCTCAGAGTGTGTATTACTAAATGAGAATATCCACAATAGAGAAATGTTTAACGAAGGTCAAAGAGTGACATGTAAATTTATAATAGTTATAATATAAATATTGATAATTTGAATATTAATTGAGCCTAAACCCGAAAGCACAGACTCTTGAATAAAGAATCATGCATTAGGCATAAGAAAATCCAATCAGGATGGTTTATTTCATAGAAAGGAAGGAAATAGAAGACTTTCATTGATTTATTTTCTTATGCGTTATACGTAATGTATTATGCAAGTGTTTGTGCTCTTAAAGCCTTATGTCCGATGTAGAAATCCAAATCTGAGATCTCGGACGAAGTAAGAATTGATCAATCCCATTGGTCATGTGATCAAATTTATCAAATGTGATTTATTATTTCTTTCTCTGTCCTAGATTTCGGTTTCTAGTATCGTCGGGGACAAAGTTGAACAGTCAAATAGTATTGCTCTACTTGTAATAATTCAATCATCCTAATTAAGAGAATTCAGATTAAAATATAAATTTAAAAATGAAAATTTTTTTGCTTAAGTGGATCCTAAGAATCTGAACAGAAGAATTGTCGTAACACTTACTTAGAGACTTAAATTGTAGATGTTAGTAACGCATAAGCTTTGGCTTATGATGTACGATTTATTGCCGTTTTTTTTTGGAGACATAACAATAAGTTGTACGTCATACGTGAAAGCTTATGCGTGTTACTTACGTCTACATTTTAAGCCTAAATAAGTGTTTTGACAATTCTTGTGCTCAGATCCTAAAGCCAAGCTCGAACTCCGACGAAGTCACTAAAGGTCGCGCCGCACGCCGCGCATCGACATGTCTTTATATACCACATTAATATTTCACTCACCTTATGATACACGCAGTCGCACAATCGTGTCAATTTTCGTACAACAAATTCATCACGATAAAACGTCTAAGTCTAATTCTAAGAACTCAACGCTGTTTGTTTGTATAAACTATATATTTGGGAACCATTACTTCGTACATACAAGTTGCAAAACTTTCATATGAAACAAATATTGTTATGACTCGATAGATACGCTACGTTACACTAAGAAATAATAAAAAATATCAATGAATTTGAAATTTTTGATCATTCTCGGCATAGACTCCACTTCCCAGACACATATGCGTATATTTTAATCCTGGAAAAGGATTTTCAAATAGGTGAAAGAGGAAAAAAATATTTGTTATACAAATCCTCTTAAACGGAAAAAAAATTAGATTAAGGAGGAAAGGAAAAAAAGGATTATGAAACTGTTGAATTAATACATATGTCGATGACGAATGTTTTTATGATATCTATATCAAAACAGCATTTTCATCGATGACTCCATCGGTGACTCTATCGATGATTGCGTCATGTAATTCACTGCAGATAAAACTACAGTTCAAATGCCAGATAACGAGAGGCACCGCAAGAGATGAAAGCGCGCGCAAGTAACACATTTCCCAATCGTCCATGATAAAAATATCAAAGAGATTGATAAATAATGCAAGTCATACTGTAAATGTTGATAAGACATTATATATAATATATATTTTAGGCTCTCTAAAATTTTAGAGTGAGACTAATTTTGAAAAATGAAATCTTACTTTTAAAGAATTGAAAATTGAATCATTCTTTTTCTAGTTCAATTTTCACTTTTTACAGTGAAATTCTATTCCAAAGAATTTAGTGAATAGACAATATCTATATACAGAAAGAACGATTTTGTTGAAGTATCTAAAAAGTTAATTGGAAATAATTTTATTGGATTACCAAAATAATTACATAGGAATCTCAAGCATCAAGAATAATGCTGTAAAAAGTTTTAATATTCTAATAAAATAACTAGAGAGTTCTACATAATTATTTTGATTCAATAAAATTATTTTCAGATCCACATCTAATTAAATTTTTTAATATTTCAGCAAATCCGTCCTTTCAGTGTGGTTATGTATATTCAATATTATTTTCCAATATTTCTCTGAATTTTACCTACTGTATTAATATCCGAAATATATTATTACACAGTATGACATTTTATGTCAAATATCTACCAAGATAAATAAAACAAGGCACGATACACCGCCGCTATGGAATAATTCATCAAAGTGATAAAGTTGAAGATACAATTCTTGCAAATAATGGACAATCTATCTCCGCAAGATCCACTATATCCGAGATAAATTACAATTAATCACGCCAGCATCAGGGTGTAGATCTATATACTGACAAGATAACAAACAGGAATAATAGTGAAGCGATTTGTAGCGCTTAATGATTTGATACGCCAATAATTGCTAATTATATCTAGTTGACTGTTAGTTTGTCTACAAACGCACTGTTTAATCTCGCAATATTTAGTCTTTCTTTACTTTATATCTCTTCAGAGCTCTATTTATTCTTTATTTACCATGATAAATTATTTAATATTATTTAAATTTCTCATGATTTTCATTGTTATCATACGAGGAATTTTATTATTATAGATAAATGTTCAAGATTAAAATAAGCGTAATAATATATAATCAGAAATCATGATGCATTTTTAGATTGTGTCAGAATAATTTTTCAACTTAATGAGATCAGAAGTTATAAAAATTTGATATTTTCTATTTAATAATATCTAATAACTTAATGTATATAACGCGACATCTAATTTAATATAATCCTATATAAGATTAGCCTAATTAGTCGCGAGATAAATCCAAAATAGTACTTGATGCAATTTAACTCGAGAAAAGTTGTCCTAGATAAGGCATCCGTTTTTGAGGCAGAAAGTCAAACAGAATGCAGACGAAACTGCAGCTATGCAAATATACCGTGGTATACGTGCATCTGTGGGTGCTCGTTCAAGATAACGCGCCTCTTTTTGTCTTTCTTTCTCTTTTCTTCAGCAAACAAGTAGATGCAAGATGACTTTAAAACTTGATAGCTGATAACGAATCAAGAGAAAAGATTTCAAGAGAATGCTGTTACGCTAAAGAGGATGCGAATTGCGACGCCCGGAGTAATTCAGTTCAAATTGGCGAAATTAAAATAGAAAAATCGAAAGAATATTTCGACAGAGATATTTCGAAAATAAAAACTTCAGAAACATTGAAAAAAAAATTTACTTTTTTCCACAATCTTTATAGAAATAAAATTTGAATTAAAAGATTCACGTACGATTCATCAGAAATATTAAAAAAAAATTTTGTAACAAATTAAATATCATATTTATGCTATGAAAAGTCTAAAATTAGTGTTATTTTCCAATTATGTTATTTTGTAAGTATTTAAAGTGCAAGAATGGAAAATAATCAATAATTTTGACCTTGCTTATCTAATCGCTTGCTGAAGAATAACATATATGCACATTTTGTTATCGAAGATAACAATGCGATTTTTTTTTATTAAAATTGTTAGTTATTTTATTCTAATCTGTAATAATGATAAGAGCGCTATACAAACCGATATCCTAAATATTCTAACAGTTCAGAGAAGGATATTGGAAGACAGTACAAAGATAAAGCAAGTATTAGTCGGCCGCAAAATGCGTCATCTGCCGCCATTTGCTTTCGCCAATGCCAAATACGAGTCAGCCCGCATACATTATGATGATCACGAAGACGTGTTAACACGTAGAAAACGAGACATATCAACGACTCGATTGAGAAACCCAAACAAGACGTCCGACTTCCAGACGTCGCCTTTAACGAGCAGAAAATACTTGCTGCAGGAGCAAAAACCGCTCGTGCATTCGTTGCGAGAATAACTTTATCGCGAATTATACTCTTCTTAATCTTACTTTTATCGAACATCTAATTACATTCTCATATCATGCTTTTATCGAGAAATAATATTAATAAATATGTTAATCTGTCATATTAATAGTGCTGTGTAATTTTTATCATGCTCAATTAATATCATTTTTAGTTTCGTGAATTGTATAGGATACTCGAATAAAATATTCCAAAAATATTAAATATTAAGATCGTGATTATTCATAAATTTCAAATCAAGTATTGATAAATTATATCATAGTACAATTTTCTTGTAAGTATTGTTTTTTTGTACTAAGCGTTAGTATTAAATGGCGAAAATTTTAAGGCAAATGTAAGAGAGATTCTAATACACACACGTATATATGATGAATAAAAATTTTCAAACTATTTATTTTTTTTTAAAGTTTGCCACTCAACAAATTTTCTTGGTAAAACATGAACATCCTCTCATTCAAATTGTAAAATATAGTCAAAGAAACCAGTTTTTAAAACGTGACTCATGAATATCCCCTGTATCATAGGAGAAACCCCATAAAAATAGCTCGGTCAAAACCCGTTCTGGTTCGACGATTCGCGACACGAAAAAATGCACGGGTTATTTTAAGTTACGTCGCAGTTTCTAGACGTAGCAAATAAGAATATACTGGGTGTCCTAGATTCCATGTAACTAACGGCCAATTCGACCGATTTGGAATTGAATTCTTGCGTCATCAAAATAACGGCAAAGTATGGTTTCGAATTATAGAATGTAAACACTCGATATTCATGAAGTTAAAATTAAAACGTTTATATTGTTAATATTCTGGTATTATTAATTCTACCAAACAAAGAAAATCGAAATACGATGAAAATATTAAGTCATTGCAAAAAATTATATTTTATCACATTCTGTTAAATAAAGTTGAAAGTAAAGTTTTAATATATAATATAATCAGATCAAGATTGTCATTCTAATTTCAATATACTTCTTCTTTTATCTAGAGAAAAACTTTTGAACTCTTTCGAAAAATTTTGGTTTTGTATTGTATTCAGTTTTTTCTTTTTAATTATTTTAATTTTAATTTAATATAAAATTCAATTTTAATTTAATTTAATTTAATTTAATTTTAATTTAATATAAAATATAATTTTAAAAATATTTAAAAGAATTACTATTTAATATTAATTTAATATCTCCTTCATTAATGTAATTGTCATGTGCAATTAAGATAATTACATTCGTTATAAAATGTTATACTCAATTATCATATCTCTTACTTCAAAATTTTTGTGATTCATCACGTGCTTATGATGAAAATTTCAATGGTTTCGTAAAGAAAAATATATTCGTAACACGTAATCGCTGTTCATAACGGCGACTATGCTATTTTTATGCTAGCAGTTATGTTAGTGATAAGGATAAGACACCGAAGAAGTTGCGTAAATTCTATCATCCGGAAGTGACATGATAGACCCTAACATATCCTGTCTATATTAACATATTCTCTCTCTCTCTCTCTCTCTCTCTCTCATCTTGCTCGTTATACATTTTAATTAATTTTCTCCTAATTATCTTTAATCTTTTTATAACAAAAATTAATTTCATTAATAATACATTCTTTATTAATTAAAATCAAAATTTCTAGTGAAATATAATATTCAATAATCGACATAAAGTATTATAAACGGTTTTCTCGGAAATTTTTATAGATAATAATAACATTACTTTGTGATGTTTTAAATAATTTTCTGTTCTGTTCTAATTTTATGTTCTGTTATGCATTAAATAATTTAATGTTCTGTTTCAATTATTTTACAAAATTACAGAATAAACAGTATTATTGCCGGAGGATTCTTTCATTTTTTTTTAAGTGGAAATATAAATTTTCATTCCCTTTTTTTTTCTTATCTTTCAATATCTCGTTATAATATCACAGCTTCCGCCACTGTAATTAAATCGTATCCGTCGTTTCTCGCATCGTATCGACGGGATGAATCGTTAAATCGTACATACAATGTAACAGTATTGCCGTGAGATATTACCATTCCCATTTCCTTTTTTTCTCCTTTTAGAATCTCCAGTAAATTCTATGCAATTTAACGCTCTGCATTGAACGACGATCGAGGAAAGATCTCATCTCAGTTCCGAGTATCGTCAATATTGTCGGGGAAAGAAAAAAGTTCGACGTAGCAAATATCTTTTACATCGCATTTCTAATTCAAGTGTTTTTTGTTGACTTGTAAAGTAGTTATACCAAGTGTCTTCGAAATTTATATATCAACAGTATTTTATTTCGTGAAAAAAACGTTTTTCAAATTTTTTAAATGAAATATTTAGGTATACTTTTAATCTTAGTAGAAAAAATATTAGCAATGGATAAAAACACTGCAATAATCCGCAAACCTTTATCTTTGAAAATAAAAGCTTAAGATAAATCCATAGAAACCTAAAAAGTAAGAAACATTTGGAGTTGATTGTTTTTTGAATCATGGATCATACGAGAGTCATATATTTTTTATTTTTACGATGTAGAACAAAGATTTACAATGGCACTCAGAAATATAACAGTTTAATGATATGTGAAAAATTCTCACAATCGCCCGTCCACGCTTCACTGCATACATAAATGCGATATTTCTTCCTTGCGTGATGCTTTGCCATCCATCGATAGCTTCAGACTGGTAATCTTGAAACCATCAGCGAATCGAAAATCGGTCATTTCCTCAACAAAGCAACTCAAAGTTATTATCATTATTATCATTATTAGCACAAATATATATAATACTCCGTTATAATTTATATCACTGATATCAATTTGATATTAATCATTAAATTTGACTTTTTAACCAAAAAGTATATTTAGATCTGCGGTTTGAAAAAGTTAAAATTTTTTTCAAAATTTCTTATAATCTAAATTAAATAAAATCTCATTGAGAACCTTTATTATAAATTAATCTAAAATATTTTCTTTTTTAGAACTAGCTAAAGCTTTCTTGCAATTTTTTTTCATATTGTATAATTTTACATACAATTGTTTTGTCCTCTTAATTGTTATTTGATATAACTGGTATCAAAGTTTTATCTTACGAAGCTTAAAAAATTCGCGTTATTAAAAAGACATTCGTATATGTATTCGTATATCGATATTTTCTTTGAGTCCCTTTTGCATAATCAATTCCGCTTGCATTTCGTATGCAATTGAATCTATAATGATTGAACTTGTATCAAAAAACTTACAACACAGTTAAACTGAAATAATAATCTCACAAATTAAATTTGATCCTCGATTTGAAGAACTCTTAAAGAAACGAGTCTCATTTCATTGTGTAATTGAAATGTAACGCAATGTAAATGTTCTTTGACCCGCTTGATCACACTTACACATTGCGAGCTATATTAAACGCATCCGCGACGGTGATATATAATTGAAGAGTCGTTAAGAAGGATCAAAATTCGCGATACGGTCAATGAATCTGCCAATGGCACACGCATTTCGAATGCGTAACGAACGTGTCATAACTTACAGTGCCGCTAACTATTATGACCATTGCGATCATGTGTATATAGGATGTGTATATATACGATAAACTCTTCGTAACGATAATATATATGCGGATCATGTTAACGAGACCCTGCATTATATAAAATTTTTGAGAAAGCATAACTCGTTATAATTACATTAAAAACAAGTTCTCAATTAACAATACTGTTTTTATTAATCAAAAAATTTAATGGAATAATTCATATATAACAATATTTTATGTACTAATTAATACATATTAAAAATTCATATAAACGAAATGAATATAACAAGAAGAGAAATCTTTGTAATAACCAACTTTATATCTAAATTTTTAATTAAGAATTTAAAAAGAAATATAGATAATAAAAAATTAAGAAAGTAATCACCAAAAAGTTTTAAACGTACACAAAGATTTTAATTTATTCTTTTTATTAAGAAGTCGCTTCTTTATACTTATTTTATAATTTGTGTTTGAGAGCGCGGATCGCAGAGGAAAATGAACGAGATTACAGTGAGCTTTAATCTACGTGCATAACTCGTGATCGTCTTAATAAAGTTTTTAATTAAGCACTAAACTATTTACACATATACTATATAATACGCAGTATGAGTCTTGCCTTTTCGCAATTAAACGTAAAATGTAAAAGAACGTTCAGCACTCGGAGCGCAAATTTCGAAGAAGAAAAATTAAAGGATGTGTAATATAATACCGATTCAGTTTGCGAATTCCGAAGATGTTTTCAAATAACGAACAAGGATTTTGCGATTCTAAAAAAGATGGAATAAGTAAGTAATTACATCTTCTCAGAATGGCGTAATTTTCTAGAGATAAATAGATAAAAAATGCAAGACAAATTAAAATAATTTCATACAATTTGCTTTATTGATTCTGGTGCATAGATAAACAGCATATCGATATAAGTAGCACAAGTAACATTGAAAATCGATCTTTTTTTACTAAAAATAATAAATACATGGTTTTTATTTCGGCACTAGTTTTCCGACACCAAGCATACCGACATGCTAGAAGGATTTTCAGGCCAGCGAACGGCATAATGATACAAGTATGAGCAAGCGTTATTGTCGTCATCGCCACTACCAGCCGTTACCACCATAAAATTGGTCTCTCCCTTCCATCTCCTCTTCTCGGAGTACGAAAATGCAAAAAAAAGAACAGAAAAAGAGAGATGTAAAACACAAATCATACGAGAAGGGAGCAGAAACGAAGGCCAAAGACCTCTCGCCTGTTCTCTGAAAGTCCATTCCTTCGTCCCTTAATAAGTGTCGCGGTTTTCAGTGAAAGCGATCATTGTTCATCTCGTATCTTCTTTCTGACCCAAGAAAAGGAATGAAACGAGAAGAAACACGGATTCCTGGTCTTGCCTCCAGAACGCGAACAAATGCGGATTGCGTGTTGCATGTTGGACATAGATTTAATACTATCATACGTGACTTCATGTAGAGACAAAAGCTACTTTAATAAATCGCAGTAAGCCAAATCATCTTTAAATTAAATTAAAAACTTCAATACTTTAAAAAAACTGTTTTATTTTGGCGTTAATCTAATTTAAAATTCTAATTAAAATTAATCTGATTAAAATTTTTAGCGATCTTATTTATATTTCTTTTATAATTTGCCATAACAATATTTTGTTCAATTTATGAATGTCGATTTTAGAATGTATTAATAATATGATATATTTTTAATTTACAATACTGATTGATTTCATTATATAACTGTATTATAGCAAAGTGCAATATATTTTCAATTTATGAGCATAAATTAATTAATTTGTTCTATAATTATACACGCGGCACATTCCGAATTTTTTGTCTAGAAGTCTTTAAGTATTGAAAAATGATCCCGATAAAGATATTTTTGTCGAAGAGAAGACGATTTGTCGCGACAAATGAGATGATGGTTTTGCGTCAATCGCACAATGCTTACGTAAACGCAAGGACGTGACCGCATGGTCGCGGAGGAAAAGAGACTTTTCAAGCCTGGCACACCTGTCACCGATGGTCTCCTTCGTCGACGACAAGGAAATATCCACGCGATACGTCAGCGACACGCTCCGATGATTTTTCCAACGCGCAATCGCGCTCGTTAGCGCGCGCGAAAATTATTATCACGTTCATACCAACTAAATACTTAGATAGTAATGATAGCCGCGAATTGCGAGGTAACGTTTGGCAATGTATTGTTAGCAGTTTGATGCAATAATCTGACAAAAGGGAATAAAGCAAATTTTGAAATTACAAATTATTTTGTTCGATATAAATAACAATCGTAATTATATTTGATAACACCTTGCTTATCTGTTACGATAAAAAGCACTAAAAATAAATATTTTCTTTCTATTGATATCCTTATCTTTAAATTAAATAATTATCAATCACTATCAAAGAAGTAAATCTGATGACGTATAATCTCTCATAAGTCAAATTTATTGATAATATCGTAACATAACATACATATGGGCTGGAATCCATTTAATGATCATTAGAGGAATGGCAGGTGTTGCCATTACTGTCGAAATCATCGCAACAGATTACAATTATGGCACTAATAATTATTCAATTAATGACACGTCATCTACGATATTGCATGATTACGACGGATAGCACATGAATATTTCACGCAGTGTTACATAATTGCGACGATTATAAAAATTATTTCAATTTATCCGTTTAATGGAATCTGCAATATAAATCAGTAAATCTGCATCAAATCTAAATAATATATTAAATATTAATTACACATATAAATTATATAATTTATTTAATTTATTATATATAATAAATTAAAGAGTACGATAAATTAAAAAAATATATAAAAAATTTTTGAAAGTAATAAATTAGCAATGCTATATAAATGACTACGTCTAATATTAGTTGTGCAATAACATTCAGTATAATCACCAGTGTTTTTTACGAATACAGCAATTAGATTCGTGTTTAATACTCTTTCGAAATTTCTATGTAGTAATCACGTACTCAGTGGTAATTAGCCTTCTATTTATCGATTTGCAAGAACACTAATGAATAAAGACGCAGATCGAACGTCTCACGATTCGTACTGACGTAAAGGCGAGACACTGTTTCTTTCTTTCTTCATCAAGAGACAACGAACGGTACATTTGCCCCAATTAATCCGACAACGGAATTGTGAGAGAAATGCAAATGACGTTCTCGTGTCTGACATTAATTGCGAACTACAATGAGAAATCGCTCTTACTTAAGAATATAATTCCTAATTGGAATAATTGCTTCAATGAGTGAAGAAAAATCGGTACATACGGTATATTTGAGTAAAATTATATTATGTTATATAATGTCAAATAATGTATTTGCTATAATAATAATATAGAATAGAAATAAAATTAATTTAAACAAAGTATAGAAGAAAATGTACTTGAAGTTTTTAAGTTAGTGTTAATATTCTTGTAGTTCTTGTAATCAACTTGTGTCTTTAAAGTCTTCAGATAGATAATATATGTACGCAGACATGCACAATGGAAACATATATCGGTAATGACTACATCTCTAGGATAAATTCCAAAGAAGTTTCTATGCATTCCGTATCTTAATTATCATCACGACATTTATGTTTTTAGACATCGCGATAGCAAGAAATTTTCAAGCAAACGTATACACAGAATAGTTTCATTTTTTTTTTTTCGCCTTTATTGTAATTGCGTCCCGTTCTTGGTCCTTCAACCGAAATTAATTACATCTTGGTCATGCTTTAAGCATTCATTGTGGCATTGATCGCGCGATGTGTTCTGGCGTGCATGTGGCGTATCGGTCGTGTAAATATTTGCGTGCAGCAGCTAATTTATCCCCGCGCAAGGAACTTTTGAATTCGTCGAAACACGATGGAAACCAGAGATCCGTAACTACTCGACAAGAAATAAAGCTGAGTCGTCATGGCGAATTTCCGTCCACGGCGAGAGTGGTGAAAGTCGAGAAATGAACTACAAAATGTTCTTTCGCTCGCAAAACAGTTAATATTTAAATAAATCATCTCGGAGAATTGTTCTTTCTAGAAGTCGCAGTTCTCTTACCATTCAACATTTATTTGAAAAAGTTATTAACAATATATGTAAAAATAAATACGCATACGATATATATGTGTCCGATATATTTGAATGAAATTATATCTGTTAAATTATAATAATAGAATTTATTGTAACAAAGTAGAACTGAATAATTTAATAATATAATAGTATATATATATAACAGTAGTATATATATAACAGTAGTATTACTATAATTTCATATTTAATTTAGATTTCTATTTTTCATTACATAATTCTTACATCATTTCAATTTATATTGTATTTAAGTATAACCTACATTTGTTCTTTTTTCAGTATATAACAATATATATATATAATAATATATATATATAACAATAAAATTAAACTGATTTCTTAATTTAGAATTTCTTCCAGGAAACATAAATATATCAAAAATAAGCAAATCTGTTAATTTACTGATGACTTATGATAGCAAAAAAAAAATAAATCTAGATAGCAGCAAACAATTGCAAGAAAGATTCGCTGCTTTCAATAAGCAGATAATAATAGAAAATAATAACAGAATTATAAGCAATGTGTTCACTCGACGAGCTAACACATTGTAATGACTGGACGATGATGCTAGCTACTTTGCATCGCAATAACTGATCATCAGTGACACGTGTTAATAACGACATTGTAAACTCAAGATTATGCTGAGATAAAATTGCGAGAATAAAATTACAATTTTTCTTCAAAATATATTTACATCGTCGAGAGATATTAAAATCACAACACTGATGAGGGACGAGGTCTGCGGCAAATTTTGCATAAATTATATTAAATTATTTACATCTTAAAAACAACATTGTCGAGATGTCATTAAACATACGCATTGTATAGAAACTGATGATAAAGTAACACTCTTTGTCCCGCGAGATTTATTGATAAATCAAATTTTCCTTTGTCGTCCGCGCTAACGAAACCTCTCCATTTAATCCCCATGACACGATGATCCATCCTATTGAAGCGAATAATGTATTGCAAGGTACGCAATTCTGTTCGGTCAATCATTGAAAGGCCTTTTATCATTAACGAGGTCGATAGGGTGATATCAACCGCTAACGTTCTTCGATGCGATGCTTGAATTGATTCGATCACAAAGAAGAATCCTCTCGATTCGATCGTGTTATCGATTTGTCTTTGTATGACATTCAGAATTATCATGAATGATTTTCATTATGTCACATTAGGGTATAAAGTTAATCATGAGCACAATAGTAACATAGATATACACTAAAATATCAAAATTAACTTTACAAAAATCTAATTTTTTTTTATATAATATTTAATGAAAAATGTGACGAGAGAGAGAGAGAGAGAGAGAGAGAGAGAGTTCAATCTCGTTACAACTCTTTTTATTACAAAAACAAGTGAATATTTAAAAAAAAAACATTTTTATATGCAATTCAATATTTTACGTTACGTTAAATATACAGCAAATATAGCTCTCTATGTGCACGCTATATTAAAATTCTATTTTCTAACGTTAAATTCGAAATTATGTACGAGAATTGCACGAAATGCACTTTGATGCATGCACATCAATTAATTATCTAATTATAATCTAGGCAAAAAACATTAATTACCCATGTATATAATTATCTTTTACAAGGACGTGGCAATGACTTCAATGTTGAACAATGATTTTAGAGTTCTAGAATTTATTAACCAATCAAAAATTATTTACTTATTGGTAACTATATATTTAAAAATACATATATTATAAAGTAGAATTAGAAAAAAACAGAAAAATTTTTAATTTCTTACGTCAATCTTTGTATCAGAATTATTATGAATTTTCATTATCATTATATAAAATATTTTAATTTCCCCAAAATTTACTATTAAATATTTTTATTAATCTAATAATAATTTTAAATTAATGATCTTGAATAAGTTTATGTTTTGAAAACATATTAAAGAAATTTAATCACAGGCGATTGATTTACAGATTTAATTTCTTAATACTATAAATATTTGTCACATGAAATAAAAACTAAAATTAATATATATATTTTATAAATCTTTCTAATCGACGTATTATAAAATACTGAATTTAATTTGAGTTGCATAATTAAATGCACAAAATCTTAATCATTTTCCGCCGGATATAATTAAATATTTTCATGATCAAAATGTTAATATTTCATGTCTCTTATTTGAAAGATATATCTACAATATGCGTGGTCTATTCTCGGCGCGATCGACGCGACGCGTCTGGTCGGATACAATCTAATAACGTCGAGAATGAATTGAACCAATCGCCCGTATCAAAGCCGACACACCAACAAGAACTGCATATCACGAGAGTCGCGCAGAGCGCGACGAAGATGTACTTCGCGAGTCGCAAGCGGCGCCAGAGCCACTTATCGTCCTCCTCGCTGTAGACGTCACAAAAATACCAATGTAATAATTAATGAGGAAGTTGTATCGGATTATTTATTGTCCCGCCAATAACTTGCTGTATTAATTAGCGTGTGCTACATAATCGAGTGAGCATCACATTATATCCATCATTTCCCCCTAAGAAATTCCATTGAAGTGCCATGAATATTTTATACAAAAATATAAAAAAATTTAAAACACAATAATTAAACACTTTTTTTGAAAGCTATATATTTTACATTTTACAACTATTTCTCATATTGTCTATTTCAGAAGACTTAACTGTGATTTAAATTTTGTGATAATATTTTTTGTTTAAAATATATTTTTTTTTTAATATAAAATTTTAATGCAAGATAATATTAATGAACAATATTATAATAATATTTTATCGCAAACGCGACATATCATTGAATTATATATCATCAATATTCAACACACAGTTAAAATATTTTACGATAAATACGGCAAATTCCTGCAATATTTTAATGTAAATTTTTAATGCAAATACAATCCTTATAACACTTTAATATAAACGCAGTAGTGATAAATCGTTGGCGAGAACATTCTCGTGAAGGGACGGAAGGTCTCTACGGTATTATACGTGCAGCAGCATCGGCTTCCGGCGTAAAACGACACACGCGATGGTCACCACCTACGCGTGACCAGACGAGACGCGTGCACGCGTGCGTGCGTACACACGTGTACGTGCGCACGCACTTGTAAAGACAACGATCTTACACGCTCATCGGCTCGACTCGAGTGCAACGAACTCGCAATTTCGCGCCCGTATCTGCATTCTTCCAGCGCGCAAATTGCTGTCCGATTGCAGCTCCTTATAAGTTTCAAAACGCAATAGGCGTATAATAAACCTTAAGAAATTGATCAATCTCAGTCGAATGTGAGAAGAATAATCGATTATGATTGATCAGTTTTTAAAACTTAAGACTTACTACATCCATTGTGTTTCAGGATTGATTTTTTATCCGCATCGAAACCTCTTCTTGAAATAACTCCGTTCTCTCGAGCTGGGATAATTATCTCAGAAAATTCGAACGAAGATATTTCGAACATTCCAATATTTTGGTCTATATAATTTAAATTTCAATATTTTTATATTTCTATTTATTTATTCATCACGTGAAATTCGATTGGCAAAAATCAACGAAAACTGATATTTACGAAAAATGTCATCGATTAGGATTTAATTTTTGTATAAATTTGTATAAATTTGTATAAATTACACGATATTATATCTGTCTCTGAAAGAAACACTTGGCTGTTTGCTGTCCGACTTAACGTAGAATCATCCATTTAATAATTATGGGATAGCGAGTATAAACGCGAGGCACGGACCAATCAAGCATAATCGGTAGGACCGTTCGCACAAGGCGGACGACTTAATGACCGTATAAAATGGGCCACGTGGGTGTCCAGTTATGTGCGACCGCGCGCTGCGCCCTTTTCTCTCCACGCGCGAAATTTCTTCGACACACATCCTCCTTCAGACGTTTTTCATCGCTCTTGTTTATTTTAGAAACGAATTACAATCGCAAATATACGCGCGATTACGTAACCCGCGCGTCTTTCTAAATCCACATACATATAAATTATTTAACAGAACGGGAAAACGATTATAATAACGTTGACAGAATTATATTTTGAGACAAGAAATAAATAAAAGATAATAGATTATAAGAAATTTTATTCAGGAAAAACTGTAAGAATAGTCCTCTGTCTTTTAGAGGTTAATCATTACGTTTATTTTACTTCTAATTTTAAATTTAAATTAGTTTTAAAAAAATGTATCAGATTAAAATTATATATTTTTGTTTCAATAGGCCCTTTAATCAAAACTCGAAACACAAATATAACTTTAATCTGACAAAATTTTTTAAAACTAGAGACTTAAATTATATAAATCTATAGCGTATTTCTATAAAAATATTTATAATTCCGAATTTGTTTTCAACTTTTTTGTGGATATTCGATTGAATAAAAAAAATAGACAGATTTTAAAAATTATGTTTATGTTTACGTTTTAATAATATACCTGTACCGTTAGAGATAACATTGCTCCACAAAGCGTATTAAAGATATCTTTCATTAAGCGAAGTCATATGATAAGACCAAGACGCGTGGCGCTGGTCTTAATCTAAACACGCGCAACTATATGTGTATATATATATATATATATATATATATATATTAAGACACGAGCGGAATATAAGCT
>Ga0157364_1000300_pt1 | contig 30204 bp, 18 predicted proteins | sample AttsexASBM2_FD_111476 | JGI IMG/M metagenome (GOLD analysis project Ga0157364, IMG submission 111476) | Fungus gardens microbial communities from leaf cutter ant in Ribeirão Preto, State of São Paulo, Brazil - Atta sexdens ASBM2 | ecosystem: Host-associated > Fungi > Mycelium > Unclassified ... | reverse complement strand
TCTTGGTCCATGCCTCGTTATCTCGCCAATAGGAAAAAATAAAGCCGATTCTTTCCTACCCCCACATAAAGCCGACATCGCACGCGAAGAAGCATTTCTTTCTAATTTAGATGCAAATTATGCGATTAGATACGTTTCATCTTGTTCGTCAAAGTTATTAAAATAAAAAAATTAAAAAGTTCGTATAATAATATATGAATCTACAAGTTAAACTGCGCCACATTATATTATGGCAACGAGAGCAAAGTTTTTTTTTCCTTTTAATATAACTCTTTCTTCCTGTAAAATTGATAATATTCACTTTGTTGCCTCACATCATCGGATTCGTGGGTAGCATGAAAATTGAATGGTCGAGTTGTGATTCTCCAAAGGGATCTTTTTCTTTGATCTCTGTCCTCTGACCAGCGAGAAAAACACTCAAGAATAAGAATATGGTCGCGCGCGCGTGTTTCTTTGCACCTGGCAAATCCAAAACATCTTTCGAAGTGGGCTCTCGCTTTCGTTCTCTTACATAGGACCTCTTGTGCCTTTGTCGAGCCACGCGCCCAAAGAAATATAAAAAAGATTAAAACGAATCTCTAATCCTCCTTCCGACACGGTGTATTGATAGAGTGATGTAATCGCATTTGTGTTTTCGATAAATAAAAATTGTCACAATTAGAAATGATAAAAAGTATATAATATAAAAATAACATAAATTTTAACTTAATTTGTATCTCTCCAACAGATACAGTTAAAAATAACATAAATGTTAACTTGTATCATACTTTCTCACAACATAAGCGAGATATTCATGACACGAAATAAGGAAATAAAACCATTCATAGAGGATTACTTATATATCTTAATCTCATGATACGATACATCTCTAAAGGAAGAAACGCGGTCAAGATGTTGGTGTCGACCAACGATGCGCGCGTGATTCGCGTAAGGAAAGATTTTCTTCCTTCGCACGGTCCGGTGGCTTCTTTTTCGTTGGGATAGGTCCTGTCGGGAGCACCTCATTTCCTTTCGAGTTGACGGTAGGGGTTCGATTCTACAGTGCGACAATTCTTCCTCTCCTGCGCTCGACTACCTACTGAGCCAGAGTCGACAATGGATCGTTGGTCCACCGCGTAAAGAAATCTAGCGCAGAGGCGAGAAATGTGAGGAACGAAAAGAGGAGAGAAGAGAGAAGTTTGTTATGTTCGCTCTAACAATGAAAGAAATAAGCAGTGCAATAAAAAAGCAAATAATAAAAAAATAATACATATCAAAGGCATGAATAAATATTTTATTTTATTAACAGAATATTTTATTAATATAATAACGTAAATAAATAAAGAAGAAAAAGTATGGCATAATTAATATATTTAACATGTACAAAAATTTAATCATTTCTTCAAAATATTTATGTTTGATTCGACTTAGGTATAAAATTTGACCTAAAGAGGCAGAAGAGAAGAAAAGAAATTGAAAGCGAGAGAAGGCAACAAAAGGAAACGGAAAAATTCTTTCGTACAGTATATCTTAAAAAACGCCATTCATACACCGCAAACCAATATTGCCATTCAGAAACGACAACCCTGAAACGAGCTTGTTCCGAATGACATAAAAGTAATGAGCTTACATACTTCAGGTTATACTTTATAAAGATACAAATCAAAATTTTCTTGATTATATATCTTGTATACCTGCAATATTTATAATATAATAGGTATTATACAAAATTCGTCACACAGAATGTCGATTATAGAACATTTTATTAGTCATAATGCCTCGAATTCACAATACAAAATACTCTCTTTTCACTTCTTTCTCCCTCTATTATTTAGTAATCGAGCAAAACAAATAAAAATCTATATGTACGAATCAATTATGTCGACGTCAGCAATATCAAACTGATTAAAATCGTCATTCAATTACAATGAAAGTTGTCCATCTTATTAGAATGAAACTCGCATGATACAAATCAATGTGTACCGGGATTAAAAAGTAAAAATGCATAAGTGACACCATCGAATCCGGAAGGGAGAATGAAAACGAGCTACTAATATAGAGAGTGAATGAGAGTGACCTTGACAAAACATCGCGGCCACGGAATGAAGCCGTTGAGCTGCGAGAACAAAGAGATTCTGTCGTCCTTTGTCAGACAGTGTCTCTATCTCCGTCTGCCTACCATTCTCTTTCTCTTCAGACTTTTATCTCTCCTCCCCTTTCTCTTTCACTTACTTTTATCTAAGTCTGTTTGCCAGTGTTCAGATTATTACGATGCTTTCGCTCAACTGACTACCATTTGCATCGGCTGTATATCGCAGAGAATTATTTTGAGAATTATCAATATAAGCCAACGAAATAATAAGTTTCAGTAGCTAACTGTTTTATGATACTTTTGCCTTATTTTATAATAAACATTTAGTCTAATAAATTTAATTAATAGATTTGAATTAAATTATTTTTTTAATAAATCTGCAAATTTTATCTATAAATTTTAGAAGTCAAATATTAATTTTATCCTTAGTAAATATTCATTATAATACATAAACCAATTCAGCACTGTCAAAACTAAAACTAACCTTTTGTAGGTCTTCAGGGAAAGCGACCTTTAAAACTGAAACCATCACTGACCCTTTAATATCACTGTTTCGCCACTGTATCAGTTAATTAAGTCAAAGTTCACGAAAGTTTATAACAAAGCATGCCAACAACCAATCCGATAAAATGTCGAAAGCTTCGGCCAGTTTCCTCGCGATGCTTCTGCTTGGCAATCTCATGGAAGAAGAGAAAAACGGAAATACTAAGGACGTGAAGACACGCCAGACCTGTCGATATCAGAACGGCGACGTCCCTCCTATAACATCGCATGACAAGAAGGGAGGCGGAGAATGGAGAAACGATAACGGAAAGAGAGAAAGAGAGAGAGAGAGAGAGAGAGAGAGAGAGAAAGAGAAAATAGATAGAAGAAAGAGACAGGAGAGACAACAGAGTTGAACAAGTTGGAAAAACACTTAAGCGGGCAGCTAATGCTTTTATCGCGACCCTTGATTCCACCCTAGCCTGATTTTCAGCGACAAATCAAGGCGCTTGTCCCGCCGGGAACGGTAAATACGTTTTTCGACGCCCCCGCGTGAAATAATGCGTGCGCGCACGTACGCACGCACGCGTGGCGTAGAGCGCGTATAGCGTGCACTTACGAGCGGCGACAATACGCGCGAGCAAGTCTATTTAACGGAGGGTGAGAGACGAACCGAGTGGCGGAAGAATGGCACTTTATTAGTGTTTGCAAACGACGTTCCGCCACAGCGCCAAGTTCCCCGTCTTGGACGATTTATCAGGCCAAGACAACAGCGTTTCGTTTCGCTAAAATGGCGGTATTCGGCGTGAAAAGGTTACCATTCACCAGTAGAATACATCTGCAGTAAATTTGCGACAGATACAAACTGCACAAGAGGCATCATACGTTATTACGGATACGTATGTCTAATGTGCGATATCGCATACTTGATGTATAACTTGTGACATTTATTCGGCGATAAGATTGATTATTAAAGAAATAGAAAATCAAAGCTTATTATACGATTCATTGTTTACGTTAATTGTATCTCATAATAGAATACATATGATATCTCTATTATTAAGCTCACTTTAAATCATTTATAACTTGTGTCAAAATTCAGGATAGATTCCTATTCATAAATTCGTACTACAAAAAACAAAAAATCTAAAAACACACATCATACACGCGCGTATAAAATATATGTATATTAAAATAATACATATCAAAGATATACAAAATTATAAGTAGAATTTTATTCTGGAATAAAAATAGAATTTTACCCTAATTTCAAATCTAGACACGGATTATTTAAAATAAATTTAAAATATGAAACGTTATTTTTTTAATCCTCAAACTTCGAAACGACTTCATTGGTTTTATAGCGCTTGTACTGTGAATTGATACTTTTTGTACTAAAGAATCGATACTCGTGCGAGGTTACTGCTCGGGACTACAATAACTTGCGAGGGATTGCTACACAAGCTGGTGAGACCTTGTGAATTCGGAAATTCAATATTAGTGAATATTTAGATCCACCATTCATAGAAAATCCACATTCGGTCACAGAGGATGGCGGTGCCCACCGTGTTCGACGTGTTAAAAAATGATACTGCGTCACACGAACTCGCCGATTAGTGGAGTGCACGCCACGTTATAATCGGATTTTCAGTGCGTATTGACGAGCCTCTAAACCGATTCGCGGTACAACTCTAACAAATCTAGATTTGTTGATAACAGGTTGAATGACTATACATGAAAATCTAAAATGGACTAAAGAATCTAAAATGCAAGAGAGAAACTGTCCTGGTGAGATTACACATAATGTAAGATATTATCATCTTTCTCAAACTAATACTAACTAACTGGCCATGGAACTCACTGGCGACGGAATATCGTTGGACCGACGCTCCCATTGAGACAAAATGCCCGAGATTCGTGCTGTTCCGAAGTTTGCCACGTCAGTGACGATGGCAGCACGTACCATTCCAAGGGGTGCATCATCCCCCCGAGTTCCAGGTTAGCGAGAGCTGTTCTATAGACTCGAAGTAGGCGGCAGAGGAGGTGGTGGCGCGTGGGGACGAAGAGGGTGAGGGGGAATAACGACGGCGGAAGAGCAGGAGCAGGAGGTGGTGGAGGAAGAGGATGAGGAGGAGGAGGAGAAGGAGGAAGAGGAGGAGATGGAGGATGGAGGCACTCCATCGCAGTCCGTCGCCTCGTCCAGAGGGTGGGAGTAGCCGGCGGCGGGGTGGTTTTGTCTTCCTTCACCCACCCTCCCTCCTGCCACCCACGCAACCACCTCCGTGTTATTCGAATGCGCTTGCGCTCGTCGAACCACCCCCGCGCGAGCCACCCTCTTCCTGCGCCGGCCCGTTTACGCTTCTGTCCCCTTCCCTCCCGCTTTATCCCCCCGTGTGTCCTCTCGCGCGCCACCCCTCTATTGATTTTGTTACAAACCGGCTCCATCCCATCCCCTCCGGCCTCCCGACGTCACCCTCGCACCGACCCTCGCGAAGTCCGTTGGAGCGATACGCGCCGATGCGTGTATGTACCTTGATATATAAATGTATATTGTTTATACATATTTCTCGTCGTTAGCGTCACCACCGTCGTCATCCTCGTCGTTCACTGGGCGACTCCAAATTTCAAACACGCGACGTCGACGTGTTGTCGCAAACCTCTCTTACGACCTGAATATAGTCAATAAAAGTGGAAGTGTAGTGACCTGAAAATCGCAAGCAAAAAGCGAACGATGCTTTCGAAAACACTCTCATGTTATTCACAATTATCTAAGTTTAATTGTAATCGCGACAAGCTAACTTCCTCTTAATAATTCAATCTAAACTGTAATCTATTACGCAGAAAATCAGAAAAATCTGAAAAAATGATAAATGAATTACATGTTGGTAATAGAAAAAAACGTGCACAAACATAAGCGTGACATTTCTGAAAACTATTTGCCTATGAAAGAAGAAAAACGACAACAGAAAAGAATTTTTCTTTTCTAAATGAGATAAGATAAATAAATTTTTACTTCTTAAAATTGAAATAAATAGAAATATTCGATAATGCAAAAACACAAATAAACTAAATACAAACAATATCTCGTTAATGATTGTATAAAAACCGTAATTCGATTCAATTTTTTGAAAGATAAACAGACTCTTCACATTAAAAATAGAAACAAGTTAAAGTATAATATTTCATTTCATCGCATAAAGAGCATGTAATTTTCAAACGCAACGCGAGTTTTTACAACCTGAGAAATCCGATACGAGTCCTTCCTGATACACAGAGCTTGTATATAGCACATATTCATTTTTCGCGAGCTATTCGACTCCACCACGTGCACGCAGCCAACATTCGGTCGGCCAATTCTCAGTGGTCCCCAACTGGTTCAAGTACCTACCACATGTTCTCGTGGTCGCCCTTGCGCTCATGTTCGAGCAAGAAGTACTCGATAGCATTTGCGGTGGATTTGGTGGTACTCCGCGCCACGGGAGCCCCACTTCTGGCCACCAGTAACCATGGGGTACTCTCTCTTCCTCGACTCCTCTCTGGATTCCTCCTCTCCCTTTTACCCTCACTTACCAACGCTCTCAAGAGGCCCCGTACGATACCCCCGCGATAATCTCCCGTCTATCGAAAGGGAGTCGCTGAGCGCGGATTAAAAGGGTGCCTTTTACGCAGGGTTCTGGCAAGATCTACATTTTCTCTCCCTTTTTTTCTCTTTGTCTTTCTCCTAACGCTGGCTTTCCCGGCATTTGTGATTACATCGCGTTGTCAAAATATACATTCACGGAAATATTTTATATAGATGATAAGATTTTGTAAAAAAAGTCTCCGCACATGACGACTCTTATCTCCTGATATTCTCATAAGCGCTAGCAAGTGACGCTTACGCTGCTCCTTCATAGTAGATTTGAATGATTTTGAGAGGCTAAAATATTTGGATCTGTCATCTGCCGGCTTCTATAAAGGAAGCCGGCATTGATTGAACCGACCCTCGAGTAAGTCTGGCATGTGAAGATTCGAGAGCTTTGTTTCGTGGGATTGCCAACGAAATTCTGCAATTTCGTATCCTATGTGAGTTGCATAAAAAATTATTAAATTAATAAATAAAATACATTACTACAATGCTATAATATTAAAATAATACAACTATTTTTTAATGACGATAAACATGCATATAATATAGCGTGTTATATTGCTTTACTTTCTATAATGTTAGATTATATATAATATAATCTAACATTATAGAAAGTAAAGCAATTGCGCTTCAATAAACTATGGCAAATTTCAAAAAGATACGAATAAATCTGAAATTTGATTCAACAAAGCTTTAAGTAAACGTTATTTTAATCGGAATTTGGTTTTGAAGTCTTCTGAATCTAAAATATTAAATCGAAAAGTCAATAACCATTAATTATTGAGTAGATTAATCGACAAGATTGTGCGTCACTTATGTATTACATTAATCTTCTCCACGTGTTCGTCTACTCGGTCCAACAATTCAACGTTATGTAAGGTTTCGCAAGGGGACAAAATCCTGACAAGAAATCGGGTCCGCGTCCAAAGTGGGTTAATAAAGCGATATTAAAGCCATGGGTGGTAGACCCTATGGCAGAATCCCTTGTGTCCACTCTGGCGCGATCTTCGGACAGTGGAAATTACGTGAGAGAACCACTACCTCGTGATCCACCATGATGTTTCATTAGCTCTCGGCTGTCTCGGTACGTTTTTTCAACGAACTCGCAAGCTCGATTATTAACTCAGCGTTCTGCTTAAAAGCTTTTACGTTACATGTGCAGTAAATTTATTTTTTTTTTTTTTTTTTTATACCGAAAGTAAGATTTTTGAGTAGAATACTAAAAATGGAATTTTTTAACATGTAATATCATACAGTCATTAATCTGTTTAATTATCACTCTGTTGTATTTTATAAATTAAATTCCATAAAGATTTTTAACATTCTTATGCAACAATTGTATATATGCTTTTTCATATTTCTATATAAAAAAGTATTTTCAAAAATTCCACGTCATACATACAATTCAAACCAAAAACTATCGACTTCATCATACCATTATTATATGAAAACCTTCAAAAATATATTTGCTATCTCTAGATTACACGATTCGCTGCAGCACAACGTTATCGCGCTGTAATCTCTGCGAATGCAGAACTTTCATTCGCATATTCCTGACCGCTCTAACTACCCGACAAGGCTGGATATGTACGGTGGATCGGCAAACTGTAAAGTTTACAAACACCAGCGCTTCCTAGTCATTATCCCGTAATCCCGGTGTTTTACATGTTATGAGGATGCGAGAGAGGCGGTCTGCTACCTGCGACCTTCGGTCTTACATTATTACACACCGTTAGTGGTCCACATATCACACCGACGAACAAAAGCCCGCATGATTTTACATAAATTTCACGAGTCGAAACACCTCGCGCGGGCAATCGTGATCTCCTCGGAAAGCTACAAATATGCTGCCGCTCAGTATAATCTGAATATCGCGAGGAGAAAACGCTGCGAGTGTAACTTAACGTGGATTTATTTATTGCACGTATTCACGTATACGGAACAACCTATTTCGTTTTGTCTTAGATGATGTGCTTAACCGTACATGTCTATTAATCATTAAAGGACAGAAATCCATTCTTAAAGTCTTATAGCTTTTCTTGAATATAAGAATATTTGTTATAATTCATCATTTTGTTATATTTCTTGTTTCAAAACGCCACGACAATGGCGTTCTTATCATGAAGATTAGACCCATAGCATGTACAAAAACGAAATACAATAAAGTCCATTTTACAATTGCATAAGCAATAGTTACAAGTGATTGCTGTTGTAAAAATTGACTAATCACAGTTGAATATTCTCCTCAAATTCGATTGTAATTAGTCAATTCGTACAAAAGCGAACCGATTAATCATAGACCGCTGTAAATTATTGTCTTTCATTCTCTATTGTGATTGGCCAATTCACTTACTGTTTACGTCTTACTGCCTATATTTTTCTCTGTATTTCTAGCTTTAGTTTACAAAATGAAACGCTGAATTTCGCAGAGAGATGTCAAGAGATGAGTTGAAAACTCGATTTCGATATCTCCGGCTTCAATTTACGCCTAATCGCGTGCGATTTAAACGCGTGTTTTGACACGCAGCCCACACACGCTACCCTCCCGATCACACGCCTCGCACGAGAACTCGTCATTAAGTGCATTAGGACGCGTTTAATAGCACTGTGATCGCTCGTTATATAGGTGGGCTACTCGCGCTCGGGGATGCTGTGTGTTCGTGCTGGCGAGTGCCTAGCGAGTGTGTCTAGTTTTCATTGTTCCCGCGCGTCAGACACGTGGCCGTGGCACGAGTCCAACGATATCGAATATTCTTCCTTGCTTTCTCTTCTTTTCCAACCCCCTCTGATTGGCACTTTAAAATCCGGACGATCATGCGTCGCGCGAGAAAAGAGAGGTTAAAAAAAGCGAGAAAGAAACGATGGGGAACACCCACGGAGCGGAGGTCGCCATTCAGCTCGACTGTCGCTCCGGCGAACTCCCGTGTGTCGGGAAGTTTGCAGGCTAAATTGACCGCGGCTCCGATGAAAGCGGTAATTTCAGTTGCGGAAAATTCTGTCTGACGCCGAGAAGTAAATTGTATTTCTTTTTTTTTTATCACAGGCGGATATACGAGTCGAGTGCAAATACGCGAACCTCGGAACACCGCGACGAATTTGAAAGTAATAATCTTGTATCCATCTCGAGCGTGATTATTTCTGTTTTTACTTCCTTTACGCATTCCTTCGACTAAATTAACATTGTGAAATTACCGAAATTACAAAATTGCTAGAATTTTCATTTCTTAAGGCTGACGTGATTACCAGAGACATTCTTAAGCTATTAGCACGTAAATATCTCTTCCATACGTATCTCAAAATGTTTCCCTAATATCTTTAGATGCGAATGTAAATAATTTATCACTTGTTCCGTAGAATTATCCGCGCGTGAATGGATCAGGTGTCGAGCGCGGCCCTTTTTCCTTGTCTACCATCGCGCGGTCAATTAATAGGAGTCATTTATAAGAGCAAACCGGGGAATCTGGAAATCCGCGATCCACCCGGAGGCAATAAATCTCAAGTCGCTGAGAGCAGCATGGTAGCGGAACCCCTCTTGTAAGCTGGTTGTATTGTAGCTATTACCGAGCCATGCATCACTAGGTAACAACCGCACGATTCGTCGTCTCCCTCATTCCAACGGCGAGCACGACTCTCTCCACGTTTCGTGACCACGGGAAAGAGCACTAGGACACTGTAGGAAAGCGCAGGAAAACCCGTGGCACGTTTGGGAAGCTGCGCAGCTGATATCGGACCACCCAGGTTATTCTCTTAGATATCTTCTGGTCGAGGAACGTTCCGCGGCGTTAGGGGAAAACGTACGTTACATCCGATTCACGCATGACCACGAACGATGTTATGGCACGAGTGATGAACGATCACCGTCGTTAATGAGCGAATCGTGTCTCGTAGCGATATTTTATGTTTCGGTGCTTGCAGCACAAAGGATAGGTTAAAGCGTTGATTTGTAATTTTAGCAACCCGCTTTTACAAATTATCGCGACAATGCGACGCTCGCAGCTAACAAAAATATTTTATAAACATAAAAAAATAAATATTTTTCTCGATAAGGAAACTATGTTCCTCGATGTTTTTTCTTTTCATGTTTTAAGGCTTTTTGAAAATATCCGACTTCAAATTCAAATTTTATAAGATGAAATACAAGATTATATGTTTGTGAGTGCAAGTATTTAAACGAAGAAAATGCTACTCCGCGGTAATATCGCGGTAAAATCACGTGCTTTCAAAAACATATTGCTCAAAATCGCTCGCTCGGTCCAGACGACTCGACGACAGACAGTGAGAAAATAGTGGGCTTTGTACGTGAGATAGAAGGTCGCAAGGAAAAAACAGTGAAACGAGGGAAAGAGATGTGAAAGAGAGTGAAGAAGAAGAGAGGAAATCGGGAACAGAATATACGGCACGACGAGCCGCGCCGTGGTACAGCACAGTCTCTCTCGCCGGACAACCGACAGTTAGAAGAACGGGGTGGCTGTCGAGGAGGGTAGTACCTGCCTACTACTCGCACCCTCGCCCGGCGCTATAGTAACAACACGGGGAAACATAGGGAAATCAATATGGCTTCCGTTGCCCTCATCCCTCTCGCGCACGGCCCTCGCAGCCGCTGTCTCTCGCTCTCGTCCGATTCTCTCGCTCTTCTCTCGCTACCATGGAATTACATCTCTCCCTTGGTCTCCCTCACTTCACCTATCTCTGTTTATCCTTCTCTTTCTCTCTATTTCTTTCTCTTTCTCTCTTGCCCTCTAGCTTTCTCTCTTTCTCTCTAGTACTCGACGCGGACGGGTGAACCCATTATAAGGGGGTGTTACTCCGGGCCAATCCCCAACCATCCGGAGAGAGAAACCAGAGAGGCGAGAGTCCAAGAAGGGCGCATGTGCGTTGCTAGGGCCACCGGATGGGTCGTACGATGCGATGCGATGCGATGCGATGCGATGCGATGCGATGCGATGCGACGCGACGCGACGCGATGCAATGCGATGCGATGCCGCGCGTAACGTCCGCCCGGTATATATATCAGATACTTGACAACATAGAAATATCCTGACAACGCACCCAAGAAACAAATACGGTATATAATTTGCACCCTATAGCTGCATATACACTGTAAAAAATAAAAATGTTAAATTTAACTTAAAGACGTTTAGTGAACTTTCTGAAACATGTAAAAATGTTAAAATTAATACAAAAATGAAAGTCCACTAAACGTTTTTAAGTGAAAATTAACATTTTATTTTTTACAGTGTACATATATAATGAATGATAATTTTTCTCTCGATATGCCTTCGAAATACGAATATATATCTTCTTCGATGAAAAAATAGTTCGATGAAAAATGACTATTATATATTATTGTTCTATTTATGCTTTAATATTGTTTTAATATCCTCATAAATGTTTTTAAATCTTTTTATATAATTTGATAGTTAAGTTATTAAGTAATTAATTAAAAAATCCTTGAAAAATCATGATATAAAGTTCTAAAAAATAAAATATATAAAAATATGGCTGATAAAGTATTACGTAAACTATATCACATTATTATTAAAAGATTTAGCTTAAAGCTTTTTATATAAATAATATGATATGTGCATAATATAAGCAAATAAAAAGGACGTAATTACACACACACACACACATACACACACACACACACACACACACACACACACACACACACACAAAATTTAAATATTTGTATTTATCGATATAAAGTTTCAAAGTAAAACCGTATCCCTACTAATCTTTTTTGTGAAAAGTCCTTGAACTCTTTCAAAAAGGTTCAATGTATGTCAAGGAGGGCTCTCTAGCGGCACACGACGATATTCGAAATCAGAACTTGTATGTCGGTAACATAGAATTCTAGTGTAGGTATAAACATCAGAAGATACCAAAGTCACAAGCATATCAAAAACGGATATGTTAATAATTAATACTCCATTCTATTAATATACAAAAAATAATGACAGTTCCAGTAACACTTTTCATAGTTCTATAGTTCCCGTTAATACTACTTAAGTTGTATCAATGTACGTAATTTAAAAACAAAATTCCAACAATTATCAATTTTAATAGATTTTAAATGTAGAAGACATCTTGACATTTAGAAAAAAAATGTCTTGCTGATAATTTATAGGAATTCTTGTGTTATCATTTTTCATTCTAGTATGAATTCTAGTATGAATTCCACAACATTCTCCAATTATTTTTAAAGAGTTCTGACTGTTGATTTTTTAATTTAATTTTTAATATAATGTGGCTTTTTTATATTTAAGAAACTGTAGAACTATGACAAGTGCTACTGAAACAATCTTTTTTTTTTTTTTCATATTTAGAATATCGTACTAATTTCACAAACACACATATCAGAAATTCCATTATAACATTGCACAGTTGCATTTAATTTTTATAATTTTTTTAAATATAAAATATTTTCTAAGCTATATATATAAATGTATACAACAAGAATTAATAATGCATATAGAAAATTAATATACTTTTATTTCTATATTTACAATTATCTTTGCTATTGCGTATATATGTATGCATATCTAAAATATTTAATAATATTGCTGATAAAATATTATAGAGATGATATGTAAAGTGTTTAATGTTTATCAAATTCAAATAAATTTAATTTAAAAGCCGAAAACGAACAAATACAAAATTTATATTAGGTTGTCCGGAAAGTTCGTGCCGACCTAACCTATATAATTTAATAAATGTATACTAAAATTTAAATCTTCTGCGTTTCAATTTTCCTTTAAAATCGGCACGAATTTTCCGGACAACCCAATATGTTATAAATATAGAAATATAAGTATTTTAATAAAAATTATATACCAAGATGTGTAACCAGAAACGGAAATAAATTTCGACATAACTGAAAATCTTCATCATCAGTAAAGAATAAAATTACACATAATCGATTAAACATGGTTCTGAATACATTAATTTAAAATAAATAAGAGACAAAATACAAAAAAAACACAAAATGTAAAAATTAATGATATAATTTAAATTATATTTAAAATTGTTATATATATATATAATATATTTATTATTAAATTTTACGAATGTAGTATCTTCTTCGTATTTCTGCTCATTCAATTTTAAATGTATCTGTAAACTGTTCGCATTTTAATAAATCATGTAATATGTTATTAAACACTTGCGGCTGTATAAAGATTGTAATTAAGTCGAAACTTGTCCCGCTTTCAACGGCATATAATTTTTATTAAGATACTTATTCTTATTTATAATATTCTTTGTATTTGTTATGTTCGGTCTTTAAATTAATTTGTTATCATAATAATTAAATCTTATATTTTATTTATATTCATTTACATATATTCAAATAATTGCAAGGAAATTGCTGATAAAGTTTTTGGTAAAAAGATCGTTCTGAGTAAGGTTGATTTTTCATTTTACTGATTCAGAAAAATTTTAGTAAACGTTCGCATCGCGAGAAATAATATTTAGCATCTTTATTAGATATGCCGTGCAGATGTAGATATATATTCATTAATATTATCACTATTTAATAATTTAAATTTATCATTATTAGTTCGCTTTAAAAAATGCTTTAAGTCATTTTATGCAAAAACTAATTAAGATATGGAGCAAAAAAGACTTTTATATTTCAGTGCAAAATGATGGTCGACTGTGCTACTACAGTTCGCAAGAAATCCCAACTGATTTCAAGCAGTTCATTCTTATATTCTCACAGCCAAGTCAGGTTCGCAAAGAATCCCATGGAACACTCAGTCACTCAGATTCGTGCAAGAATCGTAGGAAAGATTTAGATATCCCGTTTCTTTGCTAAACAGCCAATGTCTTACATATTATGACTTGGATGTGCTTGTATCTGTCTAGTCTATCATTTAGTCGGCACGAAGTATGTTCGGATTGGGCCCATTATTTCCGTAAACATCTTCAGCCGCTATTTACACTCTTCATATAACTCAATTACCGGCCTCATCGTAGCATACTACGGGAAAACGTTCCTCGGCTTTGACTCCATTCTGTTCGAAAGATAACTCTATCCGGGAAGGTTCGAGAGAAGTCTTGAGAGAGAGAGTATCTATATCTGGTAATCCATTATCGTGAGTATACTTCCTTCCCGTTTTATAGAATTCTTCTATGCAACGCCACTGGGGGGGGGATTATCATTCTTGCTTCCTCTTCTTTTAGAAAGGACAATCCAATTGATAAATATATAGATAACTACGCATGATTTTTTTTCGTCTCTCAATCATCGTGGTTCTTCTTCTTCTTGAAAGCGTTTCTTTCTTGACTCCATATACACATATATATATATATATAATACATACGCCCGTGATGCGTAATTGTAACCATATCAGCAATATCACGAAGAAGGAAAGCCCTGTATTGGAGATTAAAGGCTCACCTTCATATATTTCCCCCATTTTTTCGTTTACGATAAAATTTGTGTGGTATACAACAGATTTTTTTGGAAATCTCACCGCACAAATCAAATCTCCCTTTGCAGTAGGAGACACACTTTCTCTTCTCCTCTGTCCATCACCACAGATAGACCGTTGCATGGAAATTCGACGAAAGAGAAAGGAGCAGGCAAATATCCACAATATTTAACAGTATTGCTGCTTACTAAACTTTCCCGACGATGTCCTGATGTCCACCTTCATAACTTTTGGTGAGCATCCACTGGAGTCTGTGCGCACAAGATAATAGCTGAAAGACTAAGAACGAAAACCTCGCCGTCAATTTCAGACAACAGATTCGTAGACACTGCATCATCCGTCTATATACATCTCCTTCCTCGACGATCCCTGAGTAGCATCGGACCATCTGATTTAACTGTATTCTTATATGTCTTATAAAGAACGTAATGTTCAAACGTATACTTGCGAGAAAGCTCACAATCAGTCCAATATACGAAAACATATTAAATTAAACGTATCTTTATAATCTGTCTTGTGTCAAAAAATACTGTCAAAAAGAAAGTTTATATGAAAATTATGCATTAGGATCATAAAATTATAATAAAAATTAATAAATTTTAGTAATAGACGTTCAATATAATAATATCCTAGCGGAATCTCGAGTAAATAAATCCACGAAACAAGAAATTAATAAGGACTTACAGTTTCCTATGTATTATTTACCAGCGTCACATCATATGATAAGAATCTCAGTTATTACAATATTTGATACCGAAACAATTATTATTACAAGTTGTTATAATTGTAAGTATATAAAATCATTTTGTAAATATTACTTAGAAACAATTTTTTAATAAGTAATTATTATATGTAAGAAAAGTTATATGAAAAAATGATTGCAGTCGGTAAAGCAGACTTCGGTTGATCAAACATTCTTGCTAAAGAGAGAAATTGCATGTACCATAGACCCATACAGCAAACTTGATACCAATAGAAAATGACTTTACCATCCTCGTCGGTAAAGGAGATTTCCCAACTTATGATGGAATAATATCATGCAAGCAAGAAACGATAGGAGACTTACAATTTCAAGAGAAAGGCAAAAAAAAGCTTGAACCATCTGAACTTTTGCTAATCCTTTTATATATCTCACTTTAGCAGTTTTGTATAAAAAAAAAAGCCTTGAATTCAGTCTCTATTAATATTTTTTTCAAATTTAATTTATTTTTAATTAAAACTTTTAATTTTTCAAACAAATTTTAAATTCAAATAATAGATTAATTATAAAACAGAAACCGCAAAATTTATTTATGTATTTTATTAATTCATTTAAAATCTTTCGTTTAAAAAAATTATTTGCTATTGATTTTTCGTCTTTTTAATATTTAACATTAAATACTAACATTAAATACTAATAAAATATGATATAAATGGGATTAGTCACTTGCTATTCGAAACATTAGAAGGTCGTGTTTATCATCACATTATAGTATAGCAGGATATACAAGCAGGACGCTTTCAGTTGTCGGTTGACATCGTAACGGTTCGCAAGATTAAAGTGGTTCTATTACTTTTATTATAATTCAGGTAATACATTAACAAGAAAGTAAAATCTTATTGCAAAAAATAGTAAATACACATTCGATTTAATGCGTGTATTCTCAAGAAAATTAAAAAAACGTAATAATTTTTCTCGAATGGAACAATTTTCTTCCGAATAATTTACAGGTGGATATACATCGCGTATTCTAAGATTCTTTTGTCAATAACGTTGCCTCTGACCAAAAAATGTCGCGCAAGTGTTTCATCACGTGATTTAGAGAAAAATCTTGTAAATCTGCAAAGTGTATTGGCTGAGAATTCCATGATTTCAATATAACTACGAACGTCCGTTTTTTCTATTTTAAACAATTTAAACGGGATACATGCAAAATGCTGACGTGAACAAAAAATAGAAGTAGAATGTCAATGATCAGAGGTCGTTTTAATGTGATGATTAATCTCATTCTTGTAAATATTACATGCCTATTCTAATTATGATATATATCGACAGTCGATCATCTCTTCACTACAAAGAGAAACACTGAGGACAACGCCAAGCAAGAATGGCACTGACGTTAGCGCTACCCTTATTCGGATTAGACCCAGAGCATTTTTCTGCCCTCAGCATGAAGCTTCTTAATATTGAACGTGAACAAAATATGAGAAATTTGTCCGATTCTGGGCGAACTTCTCCAAGTACCGGAAGCGAATCTAGTGGCATCAGCAGTCTCGCAACATCTGCCGAATCGGCGTCAGTTGAATTAACGCCGATTTCATCAAGACCAGAGACACCTACTAGAGTTCCGTCCAAAAATCAGGAAAAGGTAAATATTACGAGCACATGGATGCGAACAATTCGGAATTCAACATAAAAATGAATTCTAGGAATGTCACATCGAGAGAAAAAAGAGAGAAAGATCTCGAAGAAATTATTTTCTTAAAACTACACGAAAAAAAATGTTTCATGCATTGAAAAAAATGATGGGTTGCTGCAATAATTTAGATAGTAAAATATGGCATAGCATTTTTATATGGCTGCAATCAGTTTTTGATTGCAGCAAATTTTTAGTTGCGTTAGCCTATCAAAATCATATACTGAGATTGCGGATAGGCTAACACAACTAAAACTTTGCTATATCTTACTATTTAAATTTAAATACAATAATTAATAAGATATTAATTACCAAAAATTGCTGAATAGTCTTCAATAATTTTTTACTTAAATACTACCAACTTTACAGAAAAGCAGCAACAAACAAGAATTGTTTATTTTGTTTTCCTAAAGCTGCACCGTATAAAAATGCTATGCCATATTTTATTATCTAAATTGTTGCAGCAATCCATCTTTTTTTCAGTCCTATTTTCTTCTCATAGAGCTCTAAGAATTTTTTCAAAATTTTTTAGAACTGAATTTTCTTATATATTGGTAACTATTTTTAACATGAGAAAAAAATACGTATTAAAAAATTTTCAGAACTTTATGAAAACAAAATAAACAATTCTTGTCTGTTGCTGCTTTTCTGTAAAGTTGATAGTATTTGAGTAAAAAATTATTGAATATTAGATTCAGCAATTTTTAGTAATTAATATCTTGTTAATTATTGCGAAAATGATAGAGGACTTTTCGAGGACTCAATTTAGTCTGTTCTATTTACACACGAGCGCTTTGTCAAAACTTATCGGACTTTGTAAAATATGTCTATATATATAACATTTTTTCGTGGGTATTTAGCAAAAAAATAATATATTTATAGCCTTTTATAGAATTATTGTCGGTATAGAAAATTTATTAATAAAAATCGTATAAGAGCTAAATGAGCCAAGCACATTGTCTATGCAAAAAAAATACATTGTTACAAATAACAAAAATCTTTCAAATGTTTCTCAACGGAATCAATGGACATAACTTACGAATATATGTTCTTATATTCTTTTGTATGTTACGTGTCGTTAGATTAACATAAAAACTTAACTCACAAATATTTCATGCCAGAATGCATTCAGAGTGGTGATTTCTACCAAATCGAGTCAATTATTGGCTTAGAATTTTGAGAATTGCTGAACAACAAGAACGTTTACAACTGTTTCAACAGATTGTTAGACATATTCGGAATCTAACAACAATCTGTTACAATAAGTTTTTATGTTAATCTAATGACGCGTAATAGACGAAAGAACACATATAAGTTACGTATCCACTGAAGACGATTCCGTTGAGAATCGAAACATTTGGAAGATTTATAATAATATAGTTTTTTGCACAGACAACGTACTTAGCTCATTTAGCCTTTATAATTTTATTGAAATTTGAATTTATTATAGATGATATTTATTAATTTGCTGAACCTTTAAAGTTTTTTAATTTTAATAAAAAAATAATTTTATGAATACAGCATTGTGTTTATAATCTTAACAATCAAACATAAATATGCATCTAGGTAAAAATAAATATTTTCTTTCAGACTGTTCGCGTAGTATACGGAGGTCGTGATATATTGAATTTGGGAGCGAACATCAGGCCATCATTTGACTGGCAAATGAGAGATCGAACATTGTCCCGACATAACATTCAAGATTTTATAACTAATCGTCTGGTGTATCATCGATTGCGTGAGCAGCCGCTTACCAAAGATTATCTAACGGTGTGTATACATTTTATAATAAAAAATCACGACAATATTTTATAACCTATACTGAAATGAAAATATCTAATATAATTAATTTTTAAATATGCATAACATAAAATATAATCTATAATTCATAAATTTATAAATTTTGAATTAAAATTTTCAGTCATATTAGAGCTCCGATGATTAAAATTTTTATCTTACAGAAACGTTGCAACGAATGTGAGTTTTGCGAACCGTCATCTATCTTCTGATATCGACTTAACCATAACAAAACGATTAACGACAACAAGTCCTGCGTACAACGTCATGGATAACTGAACTGTGATAGACCGGATAAGCGGCAGCCGGATGGAGACGTACCGTAAATCGAGGAACGTATGGAGATATGAAACTAATATTTAAATAACCCGAAATGCAATATAAACCATGAATATTGAAATAATTGAAATATTCACGTAAATTATTAATTGGTTTAATTTATTATTAGTGAATTAATCTAGAAAGAGATATTTAAAATCTAAATTATGTAAAAGGTATACGTTCCCTTGCCGGATACGGGCTGCAGTAGTTATTAGTTCTCTTACTTGTGATATCGTAACATGAGGTAATATTACATAAACTAATGAGTTTTGTATCAGAATAAAAATAATTGGGAGTCATTTAATGTCTCTGTTGTCTAAATTTTAGACACTATATATATATATATATGATTTTACAATTTTTATGATACGGTGCGAAATAAACTCTCTCTCTGCTAAAGTTAATATATTTCATTTTACGATGTCACTTTTTTTTTCAATTATATAATGCGTACGTATTTAATTCGGACAAATGACGATCTCGCATATAAGAATATCGGCGTCTTACAAAACTGTCCGAGCATAAAATATCGTGTGACTTCATCGAACGATCGAATAATATTAATTTTTTTATACACGATATGACACAAGATCTGTAACAGATTGAACATTTAACTACAGATTGAACAAAAAAGACCGCAAGTTTATTACTCGCAGTCATGTGTACGGAAAGTTGCATGTCGCTTAAAAACTTTTCTTTATTGTATGTATTCTTTACACAAATTTATTAATTTCAAGATATATCATTATCCTATTGTCAAGATCGTCATTATCACCGACGATCATTATTTCATTTTTGCAACAATCATAAACAAATGCCGTTGCGCTTCGTAGAGCATCGTTAGCGAATGACGTACCGATAGATGTATCGCGTTTCATGTATTCATTTCAGTATTCATGAACGATCGGCAATTTCTTAAAACAGCCGAAAATCAATCCTTACATTTTCGCGGTAAATGTAGTACCTGCTCGTAGGATATAAATACGTATTTCTACGACGGCATTGCATATATATATATATATATCTTGACCATTGTTTATAAATGCATGATAAACAATATTTTATATACCTCAATGGTGCATTATTAATTATACTTTTATATTCAATAAATCATATAAAACATTCGCGAGGAATACAGAAATAACTTAGATATGTAAATCTTCTTTCTCTGTTACGTTTTAATCCACTTTGCGCTGCAAATGCTTTGAAGCATTCTTTGAATGATCATCAATTCTTGGTAAAATTCTTTCTTCTGATTGGTCAACAAAACATTTGCAGCGCAAATTATAAGCAGGCCGCATTCTTATATATTCTGCAACTCTTATTTATAAAAAGAGAGAGAACAACTCTATCCCAAAGTTAAAAATTCCTCGATAATATCGCCGCCTGCAACATCAGCGGACTTAGAAACAATGATCCTTGAGCCAAGCCGAAGATGAACGCTTGGCGATTAGCGCGTAAATTCGCGCGAAAGGCATTAGTGCCGTTTCATGAGCCGCACAAGGGGGTTGATCGCTCGGACCCTCGTGCTTCTGCATTGTTTCAGCTCGAGCGTAACACCCGGCGTGGCGCTGTGTGGCCAGTTCGATCCACAATCCCGCCTGAAACACTCATACCCCTAACGAGACAAACCATACTCGCCGCAACACACGCGCATTTCTCTGATCCTCACCGACGTACACAATGCATGTGCACGCATTCAGAAAAAATTGCTAAAAAGAAAGAGAAATATATATAAAAAAAAAAAAGAAACTTGTATAAATATAGCAATGTCTCAAATACAACAGCATTTTTTCCCATTTCTCTGCGATACATGGGATTATTTTAAACACGAGCGTAATGTGTCTATTATTTATAATAATAATTAGATGCTAATATGTATTCAATTATTTCTCATTCAATGATCAAAATTAAGAATAATGTATACTGTTGGCCGATTTTTCGCCTTTGGGCCTCGATATTTGCTAAATCCATCACTGGTATGTGCGTTTATATGTATATCGCTTGCATGTATTCCACGGGGTGTGCGGGAACCTTTCAGACTGCACGCGTGCGTGTACATCGACGTACGTGCGCGCGTGAAAGCGCCCCGTCCGTGCGTGCACGCGCGGATGCGTGGGTGCGTGCAACGCGCGAGAGATGCGCAGGACGACTATTCAGATATTGTTGTTATTGTTGAGGGAACAATCGCCCGTCAATAGGCCGCCTCGGCACAATGTATCTATTCAGGTGCGGTCAGCGGTGCTCAATCGATCAGGATCCGCCCTTTGCGAGTGCCAAAAAAGCACTGCTGAGACCGGCAAAAGATCGTCGTCAATTTCGCGATGCGCATCGCGAAATTCTTCACACCAAGTATTCACATTCTTAACTTAAGTTTACCTATGCATGAAGAAAGTAGATGTGCTTATTTTTTTCATGCTTTAGCAAACCAAACGAGAGCGAGATTCTTAAGAGATTTGCGTTTCTATTTACAAAAAATATGTTTTGTGATACATAATATGTTTAATTAATCTTGACATATAATTATAAAAAGCAAAAAATAAAATTGTCAAATTCATTTAAATTTTATATTTACAGAGGATTAATTTCAATAAAGTTTAATTTGAACAAAGTATAAATCGATACATATCTTGGATGTAAAGTGTATAAATAATATTTTTATGTTAATCATTTTTATCGAAAATCAATATTTTACTTTGAATAATTTACTTTGAATAATTACTGCATTAGAGGATAGGTTAGCTGAATAGTTGAGTTGAGAATGTGTATGTGTATATATAATGCGACTGGCCCGGTGCGAGATCATTAAAAGACTCAGAATACTCTTGATCACGATGAATTGGTATCGAACCGTGAAATGAATCCCAACTTATGATGAATCATATCAGCATTTGAGATCTCATAATATCGACGTCTAAATATTATTCCAATAACATTAATCCTATTTAACTGAATTTCTTACGCATATTGCATTTCTTTTCATAAAAAGACATTTTTCATCGTAACTTTAGATAATTTTAATTTGTATATATATCCCACATTCCAATGCATATATTCCCTAAGATCTAAGTACTCTAAAAATAGATCTTAAGCTATACATGATTGCCGATTGTACTTCTTACTCCAATGCGATGACCGCTGATTAAACACATCATACGATTGAAAAGCGAATTGCACGGACGAAGGTGTGAATCACCTATGACTCTCAACTACTATTCAATAAGCCACAGTTTAAGCCGACAAACAGACCGCCTTGTCACGGTAATATTCTATTGGCTCGAGCATCGAAGCCTTCAAAAGAGATTCAATTGGAGAAAAAGAGACCATGGTGAGAGCCACTGCCGCGAGCGAGGGTACCAGAGTTCCGCGGCTATAGCGATGATTACGTATGCGGGAATCATTGTCGAGTAACGCGCGATGCACATGCAAAGGCCAAAAATCGTCGAAATCAGTCGAGTTCAACATCAGCATTGTACCTGGGCTTTGTCTCTGGCTCATTGTTGTTGGTCGGTACTCTCTTCCCCCTTCTCTCTCTCTCTCTCTCTCTCTCTCTCTCTCTCCTCTCTGTCGATGTACAATCTATGACTGCTATCCCAGGATAGCTTCTATAGTATCCACGCGACTAGGATCATTCGCTAGTAATACCTATCTATTCGACGGACAGGGTCGGTTTAACCCTTTCGCTTTTAAAGACGCATACACATGCTATTGTAAACAATGATAAAGTAAGGTAGAAACTTGATATTCTTGACACACTCTGAATCGATATTTCGAATTTAAAAGATAATATTAAAATAGCAAAATAAAATAAGATTTAAATGTTAAAATAATTATCTTCATAAAGTTTTTTAAAATGTGGAAAATGGTTTATAGCTTCTGTTTTACCGAACGCTAAATATTATATAATTCTATGATGAGAATATCTATCTCCTTTGCAACACAATATCAAATAAAGAAGATTAAGTTATATAAATTATTCATCAGCCCTGAGCGGTTTTCGCACGGTGTCTCGCGTTTCTAATTCACTCTCCGCGATCCGATCCTACGCAGCCAACGTATGATCAAAATAAAGGAGAGGATCCGTGTCTGCCTTTTTCCTCTGTGCATAATACAGGTGCAGGACAGATAGGACAAGATCTCCGCGATGATATTGGAACGAGAACGAGTGAGCGAGAGGGGTAACACCACCAGCAGAGCAAGGCGAATCCAGCAGAGAAGGGGAGGAGGAGTTCAGAGCAGAGGAAACGAGAGAGAAAGAGAGAGAGAGAGAGAGAGAGAGAGAGAGAAAGAGGAGGGACGGTAAAGAGGGGATAGGAGGAGAAGAGGGCATAGAGCAGCTGAATAGGAAGCGACACAATGGACCTGGGTGGCTGTGGAGGCGTGTTATCAAATGGGTTCCTCATTCACATACTGCGGCCTGAGCTACCTGTGTCTGTCTGTACCGGTGTCTGTCTGTTATACTTATTCATACCGCCCATTGTGTCCTCCACTGTTGAGTCGAGTTCAGTTCAGTTGAGAACGCGATGGAACGTGCCACAATGCACGAATATGGGCTGCGCCGCACCTCCCCTCCCTTCCTCCCCCTCTTTCTACACCCTTCCGCGCACTCCCTTGTCACCGTATCTCTTTCTCTCTCTTTGCCATTTGCCACCCACGGTCCAACCCGCGCGCGCGTTGGATTCGCCGGGACCGACTGAAAAGAAAATTGCGTCGGGAAATTGTATCCGTGAGAAAACCCGACCGATAATGCCGAGTTCTTGAAGCGTACACGTCGCGAGATTTCTCCACCCCGGCCCCGGTGGCATCGACAACGACGGTGGTCGTCGAATCCTGCTGCCGAATGTCTCGTTAGACGAGCGTGCGAGTTTCCATGGGAGACGATCGATGGCCCAACGTGAATCCCGTCCGGAATTCCGGGATGCACATGATATTTGCCGGCAATTTCAACGGGAAATTATCGTAACGCGATAGTTGTTAGAATTGATAAAGCTAAGGTATGAACGAGACCTTGGAGAAGGATCAACATAATTCTTTCCACTGTTCACAAGAATAATCTCACTTCCTGCGATGCAATTTATCGCCCGAAGTAAATTCCAATTTAAGAAAAAAATAGTTGCTATTGTTGTTTCATACTTTTCTTTTAATAAAGTATGAGATAACCTGCTTGTAAAAGTAAAAAGTTCAGCAAAGAAACTAATCTTCAAACTAATTTTATTGCTCCTGATAATGGAAACACTTGAAGGAGGAAGCTTGTGAGAAATAACTCGTATAACGTGGCACGCAATCAATCTATGAAAGGAACGAAAGAAAAATAATCTGAATTACAGAACGAATAATATTCTCTGTCGCGAGAATACATTGTCGAAAAAAAACGACGAATGGGAGATGAATCTTAAGAAAGAGAAAGGAACGTGCAGACTCGTACATTTCTTGTCACTCGATGCGCGATGTGGAAAGGAAAAAAAAAGAGAGAACGTAATACGTATAACGCGCATAAGCGACCATAGGGCTCTGGATGAGCCGCCCGTGGACGCAATGGCATACAAAACTCGCTCAATACGTCATTCAACCGAAGAATACGCCTCATTCTCGCCATTTTGCTCCCAGAATGAGAGTTTCAAAGGGAATTAAGGATTCAAAGGCATCTTTTGCGCGGCGCGCATAAAACGTCCAGCCGCCGCCGCGGCTCCGCGCTGCTCTGTCTCACTCGCTCTCTTTCCCTGTCTTTCTTTCTCTCTTCTTATCTAACTTCCGTCTTTCCCCTTTTCTCCTTCTACAACTCCTCGTCGTCTTCGTTTCTACAACGTTCTCAAGAGGAGCCGTGAATCGGTGAAGAGCTGAATCGCAACGACGAGTCGTAGCAAGATATTCACAGAAGGATGCTAAATCATCGAACTTGGTCAGTATTTTCCGCACATTTGCGATAAATGTGTCTAACAGATTTTCATTTCAACGCGGATCTCATACGAAAGTTCGAAATACCATGGACGCTTTCTATTTAGCGACACAAGTCGACACAATTATCATTCTATTTTTCTTGGGATTTCATGAATAACAAGCACAAAACGATAATTATATCGATTTGTATCCAAGTGGAAAGTATCCCATATGCGAGACTGTTAAGTTTTATATTTCGCAAGATTTCGATAAAAAAAAAAAGAAATATGCAGAAACATTAAATATGTGAACCTATGTTTTTCAGTTATGTCGATTATTTTTATACAATAATTTATAAGAATCTAATAACTTCTTTCATAATTATTATAATTAAAGATTATTTAGCAGCAAAAAAAAAATAAAACGGAGACGTACCAATAGAATCCCCTAAGTGTTTACGTCATCGTTCAAATAACCGGACAATTCCCAGATAGCTCCAAATCTTCGCACTTCCATCCAATGAACAGATAAAAAAGAAACGCCCTTCATATCTAATGTATAATTCGGTCAAAAAATATATCCCCCACACATATGCGCCCTCATAATCCCTTCCTCTGCGGAGATGACCTTTCCATTTACGGCGTTCGCGCGGAACAAATTCGGATGGTGATCACTGTTTGGGCTATAAGATAACAAAAGGAGGGATTGCAGTCGTCCCGTCTGTTTAGGATTGCGCGATTAACATAAAAATGCTCGTAAAAGGCTGCTGTATACATACATATATTATGAGTATTATGTATCGCGGGAGGATTATAGCTTCTGATTGTTATTCATATATAGTAGCCACGTCCGGCATTCGTGCCAAGTCCCCGAGTCAATATAATGTCAACACAGTGCAAATATAGGGGATGAATCGTATAGATGCAATCGCTCGTCATAATTTTCATTTTTTGCTCATTGACAATATGATGCAATATCAAGTTATTTTACAATATTATTGTATTTTATTTCTTAACCTGATTTTTAAATAGATGCGCCTTTGTGTCGCATGTGGCTCTAGCATAATTAAAAACTTTTCGGTCATTTTTATTTTATTTTATTTATAATATAATTGTACTTCCTAGTTCCTTTCTACAACAGCTATCACGTAAAGATAGTAATTTATCTTCTTTAGAAAATCAATTTTTATTTTTCTAACCACAACTGCATTAGATGTTCTCATACATTTAAACGTTAACTCACAAGATTGAAACAGTGAAAGTGTCACTCACCGAGTCCTATTGCTGCAAAAGCCCAGGACCTGAAACGGAAATCAATTTTAATAAGAGCGAGAAAATATAATAAATATCAAGTTGTTCCAAAATTCGCGTCAAAATTCATTCAAAATGTTATAGTAAGAAAATTCTCAAAAAGTTAAATAAAAAAAATTATTTGTAAATTTTTATTTTAAGCAGTAGTTTTTGAGATATAAGGATTTTTAATGTAATCAATTACAGATTATTTTTAGCTGAAGTGGGCACTCACCAACTCATACATTCATACTATCGCATATATGATTCATGAATATAACTAAACATCCATAATTGGATACTTAAACCTTATTGTCTCAAAAGCTGTTTCTTAAAATAAAAATTTACAAATAATTTTTTTACTAATTTTTCGAGTACTTTCTTAGAGTATTTTGAGTCGCGAATTTCAGGATATCCTGTGTAATAAGTCAAAAAACAATACAAATATATAAAATACTGCCTCAGCTAAGAAGTAAAAACAACGTAATATCAATCAATTCAGATTACATTTATTTCGATTCTCAATTTTTACTCAATGTCTCTGATGATAACCTGATACACATTAGTTAAAGAAAAGCGGAGGAAATCGAATCGTTCCCTATTCACTCTTTCTCACTCTTTGCAACATCGGTATTCTTTTCACCGGGTACACATCTACGTTATATTTTTCTTTTTATATCCTTCTCTCTTGTGCGCGCGCGAAAACGCGCGATGCGATCGCGTATACACCCCCACAGTTTGAGCATTGCCGAGGCCTTATCGGCAGTTATCGGGCCGTGATGTCACACAATGGGGCAGACAATGCGCGGGACAATACACCCCCTGCTTCTAGAGACTATCCGGCCCTCCTCCCAGGGCACCCACCCACCTATCCACCGTCTACTTCTCTCCTCTCTTGGAATCAGCACATCCCGCCAACTTAATAAACATAATAGCTGACTATGTCGCCCCGCAGTCACAATGAGAGCTCTGCGCAAAGAGATACCGAAGATACGAGGACTGGCATTGTATGTCCCGTTCTCTCCTTGTCCTCACTGCCCTGAACGGATTATACGTCGATAAACGTGCCATCATGGATTTACCATTCACGAAAAATTTCTATAAAAAAGAGAAAATGAAAAAAATCATGCGGACGATAAAAGACAAAAAAATTTATTTTTATTCGTTACTAGATCTAGTCAACTAAAGTAGCAATTAACTGCAGATGCGAAATTGGTCAATATTTTAATAAGGACATTTTAATAATGTCCGTATTATCCTTAAGATATATAATTCTTTCATGGACACTATTGACTGCAAGATATTGACTGCAAGATGATTTGTTTTATTTTAAGAACTTATATTTTATAATATAATTCTTAAATTAAACTAATTAATAAACAATTAATTTTTAGACAAGCTATTAAGGCAAAACTCAGAATGAAAGAAAAAAAGTTTTGAATTGTGCAATAAATTTTTTTTCGATATGATTATTTTAGAGGGTGGATTGCCTCACGCATCATCAGATCGACTCCACGCCCTCGTGTATATACTCCCACTCTACTCGACCTACCGCGGGTTGCTCGAACCACCCTTTGCGGCTGAACAATATGTTTGCCCTCTCTACCGCCGTGTAATTACTCTAAACCACGTGCCGCCACAGAGAGGGAGAGACGGAGACAGAGAACGCGTGAGAGCTGATGCATGAGCCATTGAAAAACGCAGTCGAGCGTCCATTATTCCGAGAACTTTTCACTTTAAGCGCATCCGATGCCACGCATGACAACACGTGTGATCGTGCCCGAAATGTCGTAATCACCTGTACGATCTTTTGCACGTTGAAATCCGAAGTATATCAAACTTAAAATGAAATAATAAAAATTCGAGAAACCATTGTTAATCTCTTTTACTTTTTAAATGCATACACAAAAGGAATAATTTTGCTAAAATATCTAAAAATTTAACTGTATACGATCTGAAAATAATCTTTGTTTGAACTATCAAAATAATTATATAGGATACTCAAACTGATCGCTAGATGATAAAACTTTTTGCAACTTTTCAGCAATGCTTAAGCGTTCCGTATTATTTTGATAGACCAACAAAATTATTTTTAGAGCTATATCTAGTTAAATTTTTAGATATTTCATACATCAAAATCATTCTTTTCTTACAAATAAATAATCTCGAGCTAAAATGCGAATAATGTAAAATATTTATTATTTAATATGAAACAAATTAAATTATTTTTATTTTAATATTTAATATTATTTATATTTTAATTTTAATATTTAATATTATTTTTATATTTTTATATTATTACTGATATATATGTTTATATTATAAAAATTATTTCGTGGTATTTATATTAAAAATAGACACAAGAATGCAGAATCTATGCTTTATAATTGCGCTGGTTGACAGGCAGATTTTCATGTAACATTTTGCGCAGTACTCAGCACCACGACACCGATCGTATCTTCGAAACAGCATCGGAGTAACGTTAATTAAGCGAGCAGATGCGCCGAGGAAATAGTAAATCATACAACCCCGCGCAAATAGAGACCGTTCGGCGCATTGAGCGTCGTATCGTCGCCGGGTTATCGGAATAATGATAAATCGTTCGTTCGAACAGACCCTTTCCGCATTATAACTTGCTGAAGGGGTCATAGAATAATATACACTCCCTTGCTGGCACAAAGTGAACTTCAAACAAGGCGCTTTAAGGGGCTAAAAAATTTTTATCAACTTAGATGCGGGCGAAAAGATTGCGACCGACTGTTACAAAATCAAACGGATCTTTTTTCGGTGAATACATACGAAAGGGAATACTTAATTTAATATCATATAATAAATTTAAACTCTCTCTTTCTCTCTCTTGTTAATAATTCAAAATTGTTGAAAAAAAATTATCGGAAGACTTAATTGTAATTCCTTTGAGTTATTTTATTTTATTTTCAATAAGTCTGGCTCGTAATATATAAATATATATTTAAAGAATTTCCAAAGTCGAATCCTTTTCAACACTATATCAACATGATTATGTCAGCCAAAATTGCGAAATTAATGCCAGCAGCATATTAACGAGTAATTAACCACATTGGTCGATTCGATAGATAATCCGGAAGACGGCAGTAAAACAAGGTAACCTCGTGGGATTGGCGCCAGCGACGGTGGCGGCGGCGGATGACGGTGGTAGCGCGGTTGTGTAGCAGCGGTGGCGGTGCGGTAGTCGTTGGCGGAGGTGGTGGTTATAGTGACAGTGGTGGTGGCGTCGGAACCGCCCCAGCTTTGCAAACCCGGCGAATGGAGTGACAATGCTGCCACGAGATTCACAGTTCTCTACCACCCCTTTTGTCTTTCCCCTCTTTACCCTCGATCTCTCGCACGCGTTCTCGCCCCCTTTCATACCATTTGCAACTTTCCGGCCACCCTTCGTCTTTCCCCGGTCTTCCCTTCTCACCCTAACCGTAGCGACAGCTCTCTTTCCACCTTCCTTTCCTCGCCGCAGGTCTCTTTATCTCATCTATGCGCCCGCCGCTGCATTCCTGACGGGTGCATACTTCGAGGCAAATCCTCGCGAAGCGATTATCATTGTCAAACACTGTGGATCGAAACATTGTAGTCAAAACTCGTACAACGACATCAACTTCATCATGAAGAGAGATAGTATAGAGAGAGAATATATATATATATATATATATATATATTTATACTCTCAATTATCCTTTCAAGAACGAACTTGCCGAATTTCACAGTCTTGCACTTCATTACAGAAAAATTTTTAATAGAATCCCAGTAAAATAGATTTGTTACATAATTCTAATACTTTCCTCTTGACATTTAAAAATTGTTTAATTAGAAATAAGCAATTTGATACGATGTAAAAAATCGCAAGATGTGATAAAAAAATATTCATGTAAAT
>Ga0157364_1000299_pt1 | contig 30266 bp, 14 predicted proteins | sample AttsexASBM2_FD_111476 | JGI IMG/M metagenome (GOLD analysis project Ga0157364, IMG submission 111476) | Fungus gardens microbial communities from leaf cutter ant in Ribeirão Preto, State of São Paulo, Brazil - Atta sexdens ASBM2 | ecosystem: Host-associated > Fungi > Mycelium > Unclassified ... | reverse complement strand
TCAAAGTCGTGAAGGACTCGCGCAATTGAAACGTCTCATAAATATTCCACGAAGAGCAAAGAATAATGTCAAGAGGATACGCAAGGACAATCTGTGATTACAATTTGCGAAGGTGGAAATTAATCTTGAAAAAAAATATTAATTAACGCTATAATAAAAAGTTTAATATTATAATAATATAAAAATCAAGACTCAAATAATTAAAAAATGCTAACACAAGGCTATGAGTCACAAATCGGATGATAATTGTTAACAATTAAAATTCATCAAAATTTAATACATGTAATCTACAAATATTTCGATTCTTATCGGATCTTTAGTATCGTATATATAATATAAATGCGTAATTAACTATTTTAAAACAGCTTCAATCTTCACCATTTAATATTATTATATTATAATTACAACAAATAAGATTCATATATAAGTAGATATAATTAATTGTGTCTGTAAATTTATTAAAAAACTTTTATTAATATTTTAAAACTATAGAATAATATATATATATTTACTAAAGTATAATTAAATTCAATTTAAAAAAAACTAAATCGTATAAAAAAATTTTAGTTGTTTTTATAATATATTTAAAATACTAATTAACGAAAAGAAATAGAAGAGAGCACTTCTCTTTACAAAGAAGTATATTTATTTCTACACCATACGAAACATGATATAGGAATTTATTGTTGAAATATTTGCCAGTAACAATTTTTTATAAGTTAATCAGTAAATTAATTTTAGCGAAAAGATCGCTATTCAGAATCTTATAGATAATAATCTAATAGATAAGCTTTAATAAGGACTAACTCAAGTGGATACAGTTCTTATCATTCTTGGATTTTGAAAAAATTTTATTAGAGGTATCCGCATTTGTCATTTTTAATCGTTATAACTTTTATATAATTTACTGCGAACTATAAATATTTATTGTAAAATTGTATTCTATGTTCAAGAATTGAATATTTAAAGAATATAATTATCATTTTAAATACTCGCTTATAATAGGCGTAATGCAAGTCATTTTATTATTATAAAACATACTATTTTTATTTTTTATAGCAAAAAATTAAAGTTTAAAAGTTATTTTTTACAGCAATTTTATCACGATATTTTATCACATCGTAATCACTTAAAAAAATCTGATATGGCTCACAAAGAACTCGAGTCATGATATAAGAATACAAGATGAAACATTCTCGTGGATATGCAGTAGGAGAGTGAATTTTGGACAAAATTTGATGGGTTGTTTCCAATATCTGCTATCGCTATTATGCGCAATGCTACAGCTTGTATTCTTACATCATAGTGCTGATCATGATATAAGAGTATAAAATATCTATTCCGTTGCACATAATGGCGGCAGAACTAAATCAGCACAACCAATCAAATACTTGCTCCAAAAGTTAATAATGCACTTGGAAACAATCAGGGTCCTTTTTACAATTTCGGACAACGTTTTGATTGATCAAAGAACAGCCGCCATATTCAAGACGATTGTGAATCCTTGTGAATGGAATATCTTATATTTATATTTGACTGACAGTATCATGGCGCTACCGGGAAATTGCTTTGTATTTTCATTTCCTAACTGATTAATAAATATTAATGTATAATTTTGAATCCATCTAATCTTCTCAAATACAAATAATATTGAGTTGCAGAGCATGAATGTTTATAATAAAAAGTAATAACGCTGGTAATGACTCGAATAAAAAATTTTTTTATATAAGAAAATTTTTTGTTACATAAAAATATTTCTTTTAAAGATTTGCGTTTCAAAACTATATAAACTATTTAATTCTAATAAAAAAGAACAATTTGTTTCAAAAAATTTCATAGAGAAGTGCACGTCGAACTTTAAATCAATGTTTTAATCACACAACTTAAAGTATTATCACTCAAATCTTTCAGTTTAAAATTAAATTCATTTTTCTTTATCCTTATTGTAATATAAACGCATGTGCATTTACTTAAATATTTATAAAAAATTAATTGCACATAACTACTGCATTCTGTTTCTTAGTAAATGTTAGCTCAGTATTCATAAATGCTTATCATGATGTGTATATGTAATAGATTTATGTGTGTCACATTACTGTGATGTCGAATTTTAGTAAAAGACTCTAATAAAATTTAAAGTCGATTTTTACCAGAACACTATAATTAGAAATATTTAATTATTTCAGAAAAATTATTAAATTGTATGTTGGAAATATTTAACAATTGGAAAAATTTAATGTGTTTTACGTATTGTAAAAATATATAAATATACAATAAATTATAAAATTATAAATTATATATTCACATAAGATTCTTATTGTAAAGTTATAAAACCAATTTTAATAAAAATTTTTTATAAATTTTACAAATGCATTTATAAAATAGATATACATTACGTTTGTAACAATTTTCCTTTACAGAAAAAATGATGAATGAAATGAAATGACAAATATAATGCAAAATTTATTAATTAAATCAATGTCCACAAAATTCCAGTAAAAGTGTAATAAAACTTTGCTGCTCATAAAGTAAAAAGTAAACAACAAATAAATGACAAAACCCGAGTAAGAATATGCACAGAACAATATAATGCCAAATTAGCAGCAAATGTCGAGCAAAACTTGCTGTTGGATAGCTCGATCATTTGACATGCTTTTTTAAATATCCTTAAATAGAACTCTCTTTTATAAATTTTATACATAATTAATTTTAAAAATATTTACGCTTTATACAGATTACGAATGGTTTAAAAAAGTCAATTCATGAGAAAAAATATATGCAATAAATCTCAGGGTCGAATCTTTCTCTCTCTGAAATCTTTCCAAGTAACACACAGCGTGTGTTATAAAGCGTTAACAAAGCGCTAAAAAAGCGCATATAATCACTTCTTTAACGCTTTGTAAGCGCTACTATGCTACTTGAATCATCAAATATAAAAGTTAACCGCTTTCATGCGGAGCAATACTTTATTTCACACATATACAATTCCAATTATAATATAATTTGATATATTTCCAGGTGTATCTCTATTAAATTTAAATTGTGTTATATTATAAAAATGTTGTATTATATTATTATATATTGCAATTGTTACATTAAAAAATATGTTAATTTATTAAATTTATTATAATAACATTGTTATAAACTTTGTATGTATAGTATAAAATAATATTATTTGCTTTTTTCTGTAAAACTTGTGAAATAATAGGCACAAGATATGGATAACCATTTAAAAGCATTTAAAGTTATTTAAAGATAAGTCAAGGTTTTTAAAGTAATTTATATAATTGTGTATTACATCGAGAAAAGTTAAAAGATGTACGTGAGCCATGTCAACAAAATTTTGTAACTTTTTGTTTGACAAATATTTGCTTAACAGCTCATGAATGAATTTAGATGAATCAACTAATATTTTTTAAAACAGCAATTTGTTTCAGCACACATGAGTCAATATATAAATAACGTTAATTTACATCACTTTAATTTTTAAAGGCAAAATTTAGGTTACTCATTGACTCATCTAAATATTCGCACAATTATTTTACTACTACTTTTTATATTATTTGACAGCACATAAAATTCATTATTATTTAATGTATTATTATATTTAATTTACTATTATTTAATAATATACTCATTACATATAACTATAATCAAATAATGTCAATATTCTACGTCACATTTGTTTCGTGACCACGGTGAAAGAACCATGGTTGTGACTATATTTTTGATAGTTTTCAAAAAATTACTTTCGTTTCATGACTTTATAAAATCAGTTGCGGATATTTCAATGTCAGAGTTATCATATTATAGAATGCAGAAGTATTTTGGTTTCTCTGTTTGTAGATACATATTCCTTGCGTAAATGAGTCATTTGTAAGTTAATACTTTCGTCAACAATCTTCGAATGACAATTTAAATAACAAAGTTTTATATTTTTATAAATTTTCTCGTACTTACGGTGCACGTAATTTGTGCTGTTAAAATCATACTTACTCTTGCGTATTGAGACGTGGACGAATGAAAATTTATTGCTTGATTTATGAAGAACGTTTATTTCTTTCTCTGACGACGTTGAAGTATACCAGATTCACATTATCACTCGCTCAGATGAAATATCAATCCTCTTGTTTAACTCAATGTTTTACTTTAGTATTTTGGTTTCAATTCTCGTCTATCTAAAGATCTTTATTTTCTCTCCGTCTCTTTCTGTTTTCCTCCTTTTCATGGAGCACGAAGCACTCACGTGAGTTCCGATCGAGCGGGAACTCGATATACTACAGAAGGATTCGTATTGTTTTTTTCTTTCTTAAAGATCACATTTATAATATAACGCGATAATGCTTACTTATCAGCGGATTATTAAAGTTGTTCAGGTTTACAAGATTATCAGAAAAATCCAAATGAATCGCGCAATCCTGTAGTTAACAAATCAAATAAATTCTGCCGTCTGCAAATATACAAAGAGATAATGACGACGATTAAACAGTGACCTGCACTGTGCGTTATCTATATCTTATGCTTTATGGATTTCTCGCCAATCTTGGAAATGTGAAAATAATTCGGAAATCGCACGCTTGCACTGCAAGTTGATGATAAATAGATTTCACTAATTGATGTCGATGGGAATTCGTACCACCATGAAAAATTTCGCGGTTTCGAGAATAAATTATTTTTAATAACTCATCTGTGTTGTCCTTGAATTTCACTGGAAATTATTGCCGGCATTTCCGCAATCGTGTAATCAGGGTTTAGTCTCACAAATTAACAGATTTATTAAGGTAATCATCCGAGAGATTGACAATTTTTTTTCCGTCTGCGATCGTTGAGTGGTCGATGAACATAAAACAATGAATAAGTAACCCTCGTCGATTTTGCAAGATGCTGAACTTTTTCTGATTCTTCACTGAGAAGTGGAAGAGTAATAAGAATAACGAACCGAAATTAACGTGAAATGGTGACAGACCGCACACGACTGGGCAAGTTTCTTAGCGTTAGCCAGATATATATATATGTACAGACAGTCAACACATGAGTGACTACCGCGAACACGAGCTTCATCGCTCATGCGAGTACATCAGAAAGGGAGGGAGTAGATAGTGACAGCAGGTAATGTACTCGATTCGACATTACTTTGAAGTGTACACGAGAGTGTGTGTGTGGCGGGAATTAAAGTCAACGATTTTGTTTGCCAATATTATAGGCAAAAAAATTGCTCCATATACCGAATGGTGGGGGTTTGACAACGCTTGTGAAGAGCTAATTGTGAGGAAAATGTACAATATTTTTCCACATGTAGATATCTATAATTAATTATTACAATGCTGAAATAATTAAAAATTTAGGTATAGATACATGTTTGAAAATAATTTGGCTGGACTATCAAAATAATTATATTGAAAACTCAAGCATGATGAACAATGCAGTAAAAACTTTTGATATTCTAACAATGAACCTAAGCTTACTTATCTATCGTACTTAATTATTTGGATAATTTAACAAAAATATTTGCAGATCTGTATGTAATTAAATTTTATTATATATGTCAGCAAAATCATGTACAATCATAGTACAAAGAAGAGAGGGTGAATAACAGTTTAACTTCTTTATTTTTTTTTATTAACAGAATCATTTATCAAGTATGAATCCCGATGTCAATAAAAAAAAATCACCTGATTAGGAGTTACAAAGTTGAAAATATTTGAATTTATATTGTGAAGTTGAAGATAAAATCGAACATATAGAATTTGACACGTACAAAATGTATAATTATAAATATATAATTATATAATAATTTGAAAATATATATTTATATGATTTACAAAATAATTCTTTCTGATTAATCATTTAAATTCTTTCTGAGACCTCAATGTTTGCGATTTTTTTGAATAAATAAGAAAATCGTCAGAATTGACGATAATGACATCCAAAATTATTGAAGCGCTATTTATCGAGCGTATAAACATCGAATTGCTTTCCGCTTTCACGTCTTTCCCTCTACCTAATCCTTGCGATATCGCTTCCGCTTCTCTATCCCATTGCGCGTTTATTCTCGTTCAAGTGCTGATAACTGCGTAATTAATTGATCAATGGCACGGATATAAAGTCGAAGACTCAATAAAAACGGACGCGACGAGCCGCTCGAATCAGATATCGTCGACACCTCCGATTTCTGAAGAATACTACATCATGTAACCGTTGCCTGTGTTTTGTACCCATAGGGACGTTATTCGACTGTGCGATCAGCTCGATTCGCGCCTCCACATCACGCGCGTTCCCTTTCACCTTATCCTCGTCTCTCTTCGTTCGCAGGTCGCGCGCACTCACCGTCTCTCTTCGTTGTCTTGCAAAAAGATCCCCGGCAGGTCTCCCTTCTCTGGACCGCTTCTGCGCCGCCGGTGTAGTTTCTCATTGTAGGTTGTCGCTCTTGTTCCACATCGCGAACGGCGCAACTCTGCAGTGCCGCGCGTTACGTAAACGCCGGCCAAGGGAAATTAAAGGTGCCCCCTCGGAATGTCGCAAGTGCAACATTCCACTCTTTACGGAAATGAAGGGTCCTCGATACCGGTCAGATATCAATCACGTTGATCAGACATTAGAGAAAATCACAAGACGAGAATGATCGAGATACGTCATTCTTACGATGCTATGCCGGTACGCAAACTGAAATGATCTCGTAATGAGCGAAACATGAGATATTTCTTTGTGCATAAAATCACAATGCGGGAAAATAAATACAGTCGAAGAACATTGTTATAAAGATTTCCCGTGTATTCTATTCGTTCTCATCCTCTTTCGCTTCGTTGCTCTAGAGAATCTGTCCTTCGTTGCTTACTGATTATCTACATCCTCAAGTGACATCAGACTGCTTTACGTTTTATGTTAGGAAACATAATTTTGCGCTAAAAGTCTCTCAAGCAGTTTGACAGACTATTAATCAACATTCTTCCTGGTTTCCGCTATATTCTCTAACAATTGACCAGGTGCTCTCTATTGCTCCAAAAATCTGTAAAATAATACAAACGCGCATTATTTTATTTAAAGATTACGGCGTATTAAAATTAAGTTGCTATCTCAGATGAACAATAATAATGTTTATGTACTTATACCCTTAGTCGATAATCTACATTAATTAACTATCTTAAAGACTGATTAAATCTTGAAACTAAAATTAGTATTTGATTCGGAAAAATAAAAAAAATTATGTAAGTATTTAGTTTAAATAAATTTTTTAAGTTTAAAACTTGTAAAAATTTAATTTTCAACTAGAAAAAATTCGAAGTAAGACTTTTTTTAAAAAATCCAAACTTGCAATAAATTTTCATGTATCTATACGGAAACGATGATTGTGATAAGGTATCTAAAGATTTAGCTAGATATAAATCTAATGATTTTGTTTTTATTATCATTAAAATAATTATGTAAGATGGTTGTTAAAATATTGAATTTTTTCAGCATTATTCATCATGTTGATAGTCTTATACTGTGAATAATTATTTTAATAAGTCGAATAAAATTATTTTTAGATTCGTATCTGGTTAGATTTTTAGATACTTCTGCAAAATTGTTTTTTTTTTGCGCATTTCTGAGAAAAGTCGCACCAAGATCATTAGCCACACGATGAAAATAGCAATGTTCTTTGCGAACATCGTCCTCGTGGCTTCCGCCCACTTAGTCGATGTCTCGATTAGTATGGGTATCAGCAGCATGATCGTCGACATGCCCAAGGCGGAGAACAGGCCCAACAAAGGTACCATTTGAGGCACGGCGATGGCCACCAGCGCTACGGGAGAAAGAAGGACAAGGACGAGTTATTTCCTACTAATTACAATCGACATTCGTAACATTAAATGCTTATAATCGTGGTACGCTTACTGGTGAGGATTACACCGCCTAATCGAAGCAAACTTTCATAAAATCGATGTTGCAGTGAACTCTTAGTAGCGATTCTCGAGTAGATCATAGGCCATAGCACATTGATTGGCACGTAGTATGTCAAACCGAAAGTAAACAGGACTGACAAGGAAATAGCTATCTTGACTACTTGGGACAGGCTGCAAAGAGTAACGAACGATAAAATGAATGAAGCCATGAATTGTAATTTTGAAATTAATACAAATCTATTGTAAGATTTATTATGCACTGAAAAAAATGTTTGGTTGAAAATGGACAAACTAGAAAATTCTGATTATATCAATCAGAATTTCAGTTATCTCAATTAGAATTTTTTGATTAAATCTAAAATTCTAGTCGAGATAACCGGAATTTGATTTTTATTGATATAATCAAAATTTTCTGATTTTTTTCAATATGAAAATAAATTTTTTAATACAATAATAACATTTCTGTCTCTTATACGCGATTATATAAAGAAATCTATTATTATATAAAGAAATTAATGCTCAAAAGAAGTAGAAGTATAATGTTATACGTTTATAATGATGACAAAAAAAACGATTATTATCTATCAGGAAACGTTGTATCATTATTATTTGAATTTCAAAATACTACAGCAGTATTATAGGAACGTATACACATACATTACAATTATTATTAATCTACATATAATCATCGATCTATAAAATTCAATCGTAAAGAAAAAAATTTCATAACAAATTATAAGATAAGCTACGTCACCGAACACATGTCAATAGTTATATAGAACGTTATGTAATTATAGATAAGCGATTTAATAATTCACGCAAAAAAACTGTATTCTGTGATATTTCAACTGAAGTTGACTTCAAACTAATTTTAAATCCGAGTCAGACCTGAGTCCTTCGTGTTTATGTATCAAACTGACCCTCACAATTGTACATTGCGTATTTCTTTTCTACGGTCTGCTAACTCGTTTCGTTTTTGTTAAGTTTAAGTTATTCGAAGGTCTCGTTGCCTTGTAATTCTTACGAGAAATACAGTATATACAAAGTAAATCATAAATACTGAACATGTAAAGAATCATACATTCACGTAAATGTTAAGCACATCCTGTTCTGTGATCACCGACCACGCGATGTCAATTATACAGCTGCCATTTAAAACAGACAGCCGACATATTTACCATTTGTCGCACGCTAATGCACAGTTTAATTGCCTTTGATAACGATTTGTTTGCAATTCCTGGCAAATAACAAATTTTTATTTGCACAAAAAGCTGATGTAATTTCTTCAAATATTTCATTTGCGAATGGCCTATAAAGCTAACAGTTTCTCCTCTAAATCTAATTAATTATAATAAAGTGGTGGAAAGACAAAAGGAATGAGCTTTTGATAACGATTTGTTTACAATTCCTGGCAAATAATAAATTTTATTTAACACAAAAACTGACATAATTTCTTCAAATATTTTGTTTGTAAATGATCTGTAAAGCTAGCAGTTTTTCCACTAAATATAATTAGTCGAAAGGGAAAGGGAAAGAGAAGGAGAAACATGTCAAAATATATATATATATATATTCAATATATATATATATATATATATATATATATATATATATATATATATTCAACGTTAAAGTATTAATTAAATCTGGACTAGTGATGGTACGAGTGTTTTGCAAGACAGAAAAAAATCCACTTACGTCTCCTCCATTGGTAAGTTCTTGATAACGGTGTCGCAAGCTTCTGGGTACTTGTTGTAGCCCAGGAAGCCGAAAGTTAGATATATAACAATGTTCAGCAAGGTACTGGCAATAATTATACGTGACATATGAGTGGGATGCCTCATCGTGTTCTCCAACGGTAGATACAGGGTCATATTGTGCAAAGCAAACAGGAAAATGGCGCAATACATGGGCACAGGTAGGACTTCCGTCACAACGTCGAGTCTACGAGGATCGGGAATATCGTCCAGGAAATAATAGAACGCGGTGCAAACTCCAAGGAACAGGAAGAAAGTGCCGATAATGGAGAACGGCGCTAGATATTTCAGGTTCGGCACAAAGCCCAAGATGCAGGTAAAGGGAAAGAAGATGATGATATAAACACGCGAGTTCATCTGAATGTTCGCGAAAAATTCTATCACCTGAAAATGTCGCCAGCATGAATTATCTAACTCTAATTTGTTGTTTCTAAATAAATCAGAGATATTGAAGATTATATCAAACCGAGTGAGAGCTTTATCGTAAAAAATAAAAGTAATCGCAGTTTGTTGTAGATATCGATTTCCAGCAATTTTACCTTATCTTCCTGTTTGTTTTAATATCTGCTACTTTTGCAACAATAAAAAAAATATGAGACGCAAATAAGATGGAATGTGAGTCAAGTTTTAATAAAATCCTTCAAATCTTCGCGATCGATATTTCCTTAATTAAAACATGAAGTTATAATTTCCGGATACAAGCCGAGATGCGAAGGACTTTCCATAAGAAAAAGAGTCGAGACTGCGGTTTCGTCAAACGAATTGATCGTTAAAATTAAAGGTCGGGTTGTTCCGGATTGTATCCTACGTAAAAGGATTTTTGTACGTAAGACTCGCCAAATGAACGTCACGATGCCGCTTTATCGTTCGACTTCCGGCATAAGACGTTGTGTCATACCTGTTGGAACGATGTGGCCACGTATAAGATGTATATCACTGCGGCCTGAAAGTGCACGAAGCAAATGAGCACGTTGGTAACTACACTGAATAGCCTGGCGTACTTTCGAATCCTCTCCGGACCTGATTGGAAGGAGAACTGCGCCGTTTCGGCGAAACCCAGCATGGGCACGCGATTACGTCTGCATAACATCTGGGAGCACTGCACCTGCACACCAGAAAGGAGACAGAGAAAGAGAGAAAAAGAAACTTTGCCTGCATTCAGATGCATTTCGCGCGACGGAACCTTTTCTTTTTCTCTATATTTAATAGTTTATCTCATCAGCGGCGCCAATTCGCAAACAATTGGGTTATCGCGATACTACATAAGGGCAAGTATCGTAAACAAGAGGATATGCCTCTCTCTTTAGCGTTTCTCGTTAATTGTTTTTGAAATACTATATCGATAACATTCAAGATGAAAAAAAAAATCATCGCTTTCCACGTTCTCACGTACGATAAGGACGGCCATGTGAATGCACAGTGTACCAATGACGATGCCGCAGACGATAGACATTACATAGCCGGTCCTTCTGAAGGCGTGCGGTAAGAAGAGTATACCGGTACCGATCGCGCACTTCAGCAGGTGCATGAATACGGCAAAATCTCTGCAAAAGTTTTATCACAAATAATGTAAGTGTGTCCTTCCAATATCAATTTGTTTATCAATATCTTTGTACATAATTGAAATCGTAATAAATAAGATAATATTTAATCTCGTTAATCTTTATTAATTTTTTGCGATAAACACAATATTATGTAATTTATTATATATGGCAAATATTTGATATAATATTATGATATAATTGATGATGATGATGATGATATAAAGTCCTAAACACAATGCGAAGGTATAGCGATAGCAATAGAAATAACACAACTTCAAGAAGATCAGAAACTGTATATTCCAGTATATCTGATTTCTGATATGTTGAAATCGTGTTATTTCTATCTCTATTTCTTCGCATTGTGTCTGGGACTTAATATGTATTTTTATTATAGAACTTCACTATAAGTTCTATAGTTTTAATGTACTATGCCCAATTTCTTCAGATCCAAGAGATATTTCCTAAAGAATGGAGATATCTTCTGGATAAAGTTATCCAGGAGATATCTCCATTGTACTCTACAACTTATCTGAAAGAAGAAATTGAGTATCAGTTATCTTGAAATTTTATAACTCTTTTTTAATAAACTTAATGAAAAGTTTTGACAATAAGAAGGAGAACGATATGGCAACGAACGTTTCGAAAATTTTTTAATAATAATTATATACTATATATATTATTATATTACTTCCATAATTTTTTGCAGTAATTTTGTCACGAGTGCAACTTTAGATTTTTAATATTTTATAAATTTTCAAAAGTTTATAAACATCAATTCTTGTCTTGAAATAATTGAATAATCACTATGTCCATGAACAGGAAATGTATATAGGCCGTCATATGATGTTAAGTCATTGTTTGAATGATATAAGAAGATTTAAGAACGTATCTAAGAACAGCTTAATTGTTATAATATAGAATTAGCTGATACCTCTTATCAGCTTACACATTTATCAAAAAATTACACAGACCTACGAAATTGAGGGTGTTAAAAGATATTTAAGAAGTACAATAGGAGTTTTTTCCATGTAATTTTGTACATTGAATTTGAATTTAACTACGGAATTGGCCTAGCAATTGAAAATTTTTAAAATATTTAAGGTTAAAATATCTAGAAATTGCTACTTTGAATTCCAAAAAAGATACAAATTATTTAAAAAATTATACTTTTATCTATTTTTACTAAATTTATATTTTTCCTGGTAAAAATTTTCACAAATTGGTCTGGTCAGATTAGGCGTGGCGCAATTGCCATGCAATGGTTCATTGAACTTTTATGCGACATAAACCTTGGGTGCATTCATAATGACAAGCATTCACTGAGCGCTTTCATTTGATTCCATTAGATTTTAAAATGTAGACCAGTGTACAAAATTACTTAGGAAATCACTCCTATTTCTCAAACATCTAAACTTCACAGGCCTATGTTAGATTATAAATTATGTTTTATTATAATTTATTATAATTTTGAGATAAATCCATTTTATATATACTAAATTGCGCACAATTCATGCAGTGCAACAACACATGCAGAAAAAATATAATTAATAACAATTTCAACGCTTTAAATTGTAATAAGAGTTTTTTTAACTTTTTTAACAGATTTAATTCATCACGAATTATTAGTTTAGTTTAACGTACAAAATACCCCAATCAACGTCCATTAAAAGTAACATCAACATTATATTTTGCACTCAATAAATACATGCACAAAAAGAATGAATTTTGTTAAAGTAGGTATCTAAAAATTAAACTAAATATATAAATAAAAAAATAATTTTGTTGAACTATCAAAATAATTATGTAGGACAGGGATCAAAGTTGCGATTCATTAGTATGTTGCAAATAAATTTTTAGTGGGTCGCGAAAAATTTTAGAATTTTAAATTATATTTTATTATATTAAGATGTTACTGTCCTTTCATGACTTCATATATGTATGAAATTGATTTTTTAGCATGATAGGAATTAAAAATAAATTGCAAAATAAGTTATATTTCCTTGCGATTGAAAATGACTTGTATCAATGTCAATATTAAGACTATTATTAATAGAGATAGGAAACAAGTTTATTTTTCATACATCTAAAAAATATATCAACAAAAGTGTATTTAATAAAAAAATAAAAAAAGAGAGCACTGAAATTAAGTATAAATAAATAAATTCCCCTCTTTCCATTTTTCTATCCACTATAGCTAGGTAGATCACAAGATTTGCTATTTTAAAAAGTGGATTGTGATTCACAAAAGTTTGGAAAAACTTGATGTAGGATGTTTCAAATCGTTAGAATATAAAATTATTTGTCATATTATTCATCACACTTGAAATTTCTACGTAATTATTTTGATAGTCCAACAAAATTATTTTCAGATTGTATCTAATTAAATTTTATCGTTCTTTCCCTGTGATACTAATAATAATTATACAATTGTTGTTGAATATGAAATTATAAATAATGGTATGTTATTTTTAGTTGATATCGACTGAGAAAGTCTTGAGAAAGTTCTTAATTGATGGCAATCAAGGGAAAGATACAAAACGTACGAGGTCAGAGGTCGTCCAGGTGGACGATTGGCAAAGGGATCATACTCGTCCTGCTCGATCTGCCGTACAGCTTGAATATTCTCTGCGTTTCGTCTTATTGGGATATAGGATCTATCGTTATTGTTGATCGAGAACGTAAATACGATGAATTGGAATTATGTTTAAGAGAAAATGTCTTACTTATCGATTATATCGCGCGTTGTCTGGAACTCCGCAAGATTTACCGCCATTCCTGGATTTCTTTGATAATTTTATAGTCATTCGGATCTCCCGTGGGTCTTCTGCTCATGGATTCCGTACGACGCTTCCGTTATTATCCGTAGATTATGATAACAGATAAACCACCTATTAACCCGCTTGCGTGGCGTTCAATGACGATAATGCCTTTCCGTAAACTCGTTTAACAGAAATGACATTTACGGTAGGAGAACATTCGAGTGCAACTTGATAGAAAATGCGAAACGGTTTCAAAACGCAGCAATTTCAAAACGTGATTAAATCACACGGGCAATTACGTCGTAACTTTCATTGACATTTACATCCGTAGTACGAAGTCGTCTCGAATTATCGATTTAAATCGCCTGTATCCTGCGAGACTAGAAAGGAAGAAACCAAGAGTCTGCATTTAAAATAAAATATCAAAGTGCTTTCTTGATTTATTAAATTTAAAGAGACAGGAAAGTTAGATTACTCAAAATCTTTGAAAATTTTTTATGACAAATTAAATAGCTCAAGTTTTGAACGATATTTATACAATTAACACATAAAAACCAAAAATTATTTTATTGACAAATAGTTATATATATAATAAACAGAATTTATATAAAAGTTATTTATAAAAATAAAAAAGTTATTTATATAAATTTTTTTTTTCGAGATTATCATTTTGCAATATCTCAGCTTTCATGTAGTTCATGGTGAATTTTAACTATGATAAAATTTTTGTAAAATAGAGCAAATAAAATTTATTGCAGGTTTTATTAACGAATTAAAGAATTCAATATTTTTATCTTTTTATACTAAAAGTTCAATTCTCAAAATAAAATGATTGTCCGTGATTCATTTTATAGCGGCGAACCTTTTGAAGATTTCTAGCTAAAATTCGTCATCATCGGATCGGTAAGATATTGTTGCAAAACGATGACCTCGAAAAAGAAACGGAATATATATATACAGTGTGTCTGGAAAACAGAGTTCAACATTTACAAAATAGATAATTATAATGCTAACATACAAAATTGTTTATATCTCAGAAACGGAAAATTTTCGATTTATGTCTATTAAAGGATTTGTTATTCACTAGTGTATATTATTTACCTCATAAATGTTGGATCTTTTTCTCGAATATCCTACATATACATACGTATATGTGTGCGCGCGCATGTGTGTCGTATTATATAGTATTTATCAATAACAAATAGATTTTTTTACTTTATATATTGTATAAATATCACATTCCAAATTTCATTTTTGTACATTTATTTAGATCGTCATAAAAAATTATCAAAAATTTCGAGCAATTTATTCCTCTAGTCTCCTTAAATCACTTTCAGGTATTAAATATTTTTTAACATAAAAATTCTCGACATTATACATTCTCTTTCAAATCATTGCAGGAATGTGTTCAGGAACTACGTATTCTCTCGAAATAGTACAAAATATCTATTACATGTTACAAGCAATATATATTATACTCGTTGTTTAACATGATAGAAATGTGTGTCACATATGTTATTTTTTTTACTGCGAAATATAACTATGTACATATAACAATCTTTAAAGAAGTAATTTTTTTCGCGTAGATTACATAATATTTCCTTAGTAATCGGTGAACTTGAAATATTTTACCAACCAAGGAAACGTGATATTGGAACTGAATGCATAATTATTACCGTTTTCTATTTACGTTGTATTCGAAGAGCGTGCTATCAGCGTGCCATTGTCATCTTTATCGTTCATTACAGACAGAACAAGAACAGAATGACGCAATAACGCTGATAGCACTTCCCGAATGCATAAAAATTTATTACATTGTCGTTGGATAGATACAATATATGGTAAAAAAAACTGCGCAGTAATAATATAATAACACTATATATTGTTAAAAATTCTACAATTTACCTTCAGGACATAAAGTCACTACTCGAAAATAACAAAAAATTTAAAGGTGAAGTAATTTGTTTTGTAATTTGTTTTGTAAATTTTTAATTAAGGAGTTCTAAATGGCAGAACATATTCTTCATCATTTGTGCAATTATATAAATGCAGAAATGAATTGTCTCAATTTCTGTTGGTAACTCAATAACATATGTGAAAATTGGCTCTGGAAAAAGAAAAAGCTTCTTCATCGACATTTCTCTTTACCAGAAATAGCATTTAGCACTTCGATCAAATATATTCTTTGATAAGTTAATAGAAATGAGCAAGTTTTGACAAGTTTTGTGAAACAGTAAAATGGAAATCTTTCATATTTATCGCAAATTAATTTCCTATGAAAGTGGTACAATAATTGAATTGATCTTATGGTAACAGTAGATCACATTTTATAAAATATAAAATAATTCTAAATTAATTATGGAAAAAAATACATTTATTTGTAGTCACACATTCCTTCTAAAACTTATATTTTGACACATGTCTGAAGAGTTTATTACAGATTAATAAGGAATATTAAGAATAATATTAAATAAAATTCAGTTATGTTGTGAAGTCCACTGTTTAATAAGATCTTCAATTATTTTTATATTAAAATAATATTATAAAATCTCTATTACATTTCATCATCTCATTATATTGAAAGATTTTAGTAATATTCTCATATTTGAATGTTAATTTTACAATAGATAATTTTTGATCACAGATAAAATATATTGCAAAATAATTTCTTTTAATATATATATATATATATATATATATATATATATATATATATGTGTGTATATATATATATATATGTATATATGACGGAATGTATGTTTTATTGTTGACTATAAGTCATTTCATATAGTTATTTACATACGGTAATCCATCAAAGTCAAAGATTTAGGACTTAAAATTACTAATAATAGATATCTTCAAGTAATTTCATTTTATTAATAGGATCACATTATCGCAGATTCGTTACAGATAATATTTATTTACATTAGCGCTAATTTATTTAAATAAATCACGATGTCGTCTATGTACAAATATGTCGGTGTATGTATTCGTAAAACAATAATTAATAATTCTATGATGATAAGACATATCTAAACTAGATAAAGTATAATACAGCAACAGTGCTATAATAATCATCGGAATCGGGAGGATGCTACACCTTCGCAGCCCTTTTACACGCTCTTTCTCGATACGCTTGTCAATTAAAGATATAAAAATAATAGCCTCCAGTCGGCAGTGCGCACACTGATACGGGCACTAAAATCCACCGGCTGTATGAATAACAATAATATCTGAGCATTTTCGTGGCGTTACGAATCCCATTGTACAAAAAGGAAAAAGACAAGGAAAAAAGCAAAATTCACCTCGATTCCCCTGTTCGTTTCCGCCGCGCATAAAATCATTAGGCACTAATAAAATAATAAGTAGAGTCCGTCAGTCCTGTGACTTACACCTTAAACTATATGTTAATCACATGTTTCGCGGTTATTTATAACTAGGATCACAGGCTCTATCTGTGATTACTCAGTGTTCACAATCGTCATTGTTAGTTATAAATAATTAAATTGATTGTTGAAACAAGGAACTGTGTAGTAAATAGTGTTCTTTCCGGAGTCGGGGCATTGTGAGTTTACGCGCATCGAAACGTAACTCCGGTGAATCAACGAATTCAACGAACCTCCCTGTAATAAGTGAGAATTAACACATCGCTCACTTTTATCATTCTCGGTTAAACTATACATTGTATGTATGAGCAAAGAACGAATGAACAGAGAAAATTAAATTTATTAAAAAAGAAAACTTGTTTAACGTATCACACTCTATCCGCATTCATTGTTCGTTCGTTGTTCATACATTCGATATATAATTACCAATGTATATTCGTTATTGCGTCCAGCGAACGAGCGCGATAATTAAACATGATATGTTATTTCTGACAAAATATAAATGGAGAATACTCAATATATATCAATATATTTCCACGTTTGATAAGAATTTTCAGTGTTTGTCTTGTCTTTTAAATTTTTAAACAGTCACGCATATTTCGCTCAATTGTAGCACAATACTTTTCATCAACTAAATATCAACTAAATTCGGACATAAATTCGCATTATTATAATATACGCAATAAATAAGAAAGCAATTAATCGTAATTTATCAAATCGAAAGTAGAAATGCTAAATGGAATACGAAATTGCAGCTACGGAATGTGAAATATCGACTGTGCTATTATCCTCTGTTGCGAGCTAATAATACGATCGGATCTTTTCACACACTCAATTGCTAACGATATCTTTTTTACCGAAAGTTTTTCGCTTAGAGAATAATAAAAGATTACAAATTCGTGAGAAATACATAAAAAAATAGCACTGATAGATGTAAATATAAAATTTACATAATTGCAAAGTCACCGAACGTAGACCAAGTAATCGAAAGTTTGATTAACAAACTCATTCTTGACGTTGGTTAGGTAAAACCAAATCGTTTACATATTAAAAATAATACCAAACATAACATCAAATAAATATAAACGCTTGGCTTTGCGTCTACTGATATGCGACTCGATGAAATATTCAAAAATATTTCTCAATTGATAAGAATTTCACATATGCCTCTTGATAAATTAGGTATATGTTTTACACACGAGTAATTCCAATAAAGATAGAAAGAAATGTGTAGTCCTGTTCTTCTTAAAAAATTCGAAAAGAATTTTAAATATATCTTTAGTATGTAACTATTTTTCCTTTACTTTATAAATAAACATGATATATTTGTATTAATTTGAAATTTGACTTTTTTTATCTTTGTATGTCATCAATGAAATTGGTGATAATAACTTTAATTTTTTTTGCACAATTACTATATCAGCTATATCAGTTATGTACATTACAAATCAATGTACGTTCGTGATGCAAGTCAATACATCGTTTTCATTTTTGATTAGATAGCAAAATTGACTGCTAAAAAATCTCCGTCATGTTATAAAGGTATATGAAATATTCTTTAAATGCAACTCGAGGGAAGTACATATAAGCCCTGCATGGAAATGGTATTGTTATATTTCAATTTAGAATCATTGGATTTCTGTCCGTTTAGAATCTCCATAAGACGTGATTCTTAAACAAACAAAAACGAAAAACATTCAATATTAAAAAGGCACAGAATAAGAGTCATTGAGAACGCGAGTGTCGCTTCTCCAGTGTATATCATCTAAACGAATATGTTTCACGTGTCTAGAATTCTGTTAATTATACATGCGCGCACGCGTCGATGACGCGATGAGAATAAGGCCGCGTAGAAGCAGAGCCAGTGATATGGTGTAAAATAATGGAAAGAAGCAAGAGCAAGTAGTTCACTCTAAGCGACTCGCCATTTTACTAGCTTCGCATTAACGTCGACGATTGGCGCATTTAATCTTCGCTTGAAATCGGATGACATTCGAGCGAATCGCACTCGGCCAGGGCCTCGCCGCCGCGTCGTAGAGGAAATTCGTCGGTTATCAGACTCTCTGGCATTGTAGCCGCCGAATCGATGCTGTCGAAATAGCGGTGAGGCCACGCGGAGCTCGGGCGAAAGCGCCTGGTGGGCGAACCGATTATAAATTCTACTCGCGTGGAACCGGTAACGGACGATGTCTCTTGATTCAAGGAGTCCGGATAGAGGGACGAGTCGCTGTGCCGGAAACTGCTGTTGGTCGAGCACCAGGAACTCGGTGATTCGATGCAGTTCTGGAAGATATGAAATGCGTGTTAGTCAATTAAATAAATAAAATTTACCTGTTATATTACAAGTTCCAAAATTTTCCTGTCGCTATTACAGCATCGCTTTAGAGATACATCTTGGAGATACATCTTAAAGAAATGCATGACAAAGAGATTAACTTTATATTAATACCCAAGAATTTAGAACAGCCGATTTATGTCAGTTTTGTAGCGTGAAAATTGACGGGAAAAATTTATATGTTAAATGTAGAATGATAACAATTTGTAAAAATACTACTGGCTGTTTTAATGCTGAGGTATCAAGATCTGTTATTCCTCGTATTTATATAACATATGTATGAGCAAAAGTAAAATTCTCGTACGAAGCGACTTTTCTACTTAATAACTTGAATTCAATCATAAATATAAACATTATATAAATATAAAAAAAATAAGAATCGTAGTAATTAAGTAAAGAGAGCGTGTCATGAATTTTATTAGCGAATGCAATATATCGTAAAATGTAACATCGTCTCGCGCGATGCTGGACATAAGATGGACAATGAACCATAAGGCCAAGCAGGTAAACGTGTAGTTGATTCATTTTCCCTCAATCGCGGATGTGACTATAATAAGCCACGACTACGACGGCTCTCTCGAGTTTTTTTTATAATCCGTAAACAAGCAACGCTAGCAAATAAAATCAAATCTCAGCAACCAAAAAAGAGCAAATCAATTTAACATACAACACACATTTGAAAGAGCAGGGAGGAAAACTCGCTAGCGCTGAATGCTGATAATGATCATAATGATACGTGCTAATAAATGTACTAAATAAAAGTTCTCTCTTCTTTTTCTCCTTCTATGTCATGAGAGTAAAGAGATTTGTTTGAGTAAGCATGTACTGAAATGTATGGGAGTATCAAGGTAAATGAATATGCGACGAATCGAGCGTGTATGGTTGTGTGCGTTTTTATGAATAAAAGATAAATGTGGAATTATCTGAATGTGGCTAGAACATTTCTAGTTTTGTCTAACGGTCGGTCTTTTAATAAAACTTCGGCAATAGAAGCTCGCGTTTATCGTAATGCGTAGATTTTAATGAAATATTCGGCCGAACATGCAAATTTTGACGGGTTCTCGTAAATAAATCGCAAAAGAGAAGGAAAAGCGAAAAAATCCAAATTTGTGCGAATAACCGTTTAACCCTTTATGATGCCAATTTGAAATAATATACAAACGTATTTTATCATCTTTTCTAACATTAGCGTGGATCATAGAAATCAGCCTTTAAAGTCTTAGAAATTAAACAAGAATATATTAGTTTCTATTTAATCTATAAATTGTATACAATATAGAATTAGCAGTATCCCCTGAAAGAGAATAATAATTTCATTCACTAGAGAAGTGAAAAGAAATTTAAAAAAATAATTTTAAAAGTTTAAATTTACGGTAGACTATTAATACGAACGATGGTCTGTCTATTAGCTCTATATAGTACTCAAAAACGCGTTATAGCATATTAAAACTACGTTATCCATTCCAAAAGTTCAAAGAACTTTCATGTGATATATTTGCAAAGATAAGCATTCTTACTGATATTCGTAATCTGGGAGATTCGACTACGGGTACGTGCGCATGCCAAAATCCAAGTGAGAGCGTTCAAACCATGGTGTATACTCTACCGGTGTGGGTAAAAGGGGGAAATGAAAATAGGTTGAAAAGATAGAGGCTACAGCTCACCACATCCAGGAAAAAAGCATCAAAGCAAATGATAATAAAAGAAGCATAACTTACGAGAAAAAACCGGCGGCACGCGAGAAGGGGCCACTTTCTTTCTTTATTGGACCGCCGTTGGGGACGGGCTCGAACGCACGCTCGCCTGCCCTCCAGATCAGACTGATTTGGTATGGTGGACGGTTGGGCGGACAATTGATGGTTTTAAAACAAGAATTAGTCGATTTGTTCGCTCAAGTCTCTGCACGTATTGTTACAGATGTTTTTTTTCCCCCAGGAACATCGATTTATCAGACAAAGATAGTGGCTCAGCGAAAACGGGAATTCCGTTCCTGCATGATTGTACATCGTTGGTACCATGTCGAAGTCCGCGGTAGAATAGAAGAGGAATGGAATAGAACAAGGACATAATGAAGATAGACGTCACGGGAAAAACGGCAGAAAATAACAGCATTATGAAAGTCGGTGCATGTGTCTGTATCATCGTAGGAAACTGTACTAGATACAGCTTCGATAAATATACGTACTTTCGGTATCACTAGATGATATAGTCACGGTTGTTATATAAGGATATGACGTAACAGTAATAAGACAGTAATAGTAATAGTTAAAGTAGCGAAAAGTACAGAGATGAGACAGTTAGCAAGATAATACAGAAGGATTTGTCAAATGAAAATGACGATGGAATGATGCTGTTTAGTCCGTCTAGCTAATCTTAATTTAACGAGACCAAAGTCAGTGCGAGTTGAGACGAGATACTATCGGGAAGCAAAAAGGAGCAGTTTTCTAATCTCGTTACAAAGATTAATAGAGTGGACTTCGAAGGGAATGATGTTGAAGGCGATGATTGTCCCTAAGAGAGAGCAACTATAGCCTGTCATCCTGAGGGAGAGAAGGCTTGCCGAGAGCTCTCTACTATACCGGACCATTGGACAACGGTGACTTCAGCCAGCTGCTCCAAAAGAATTGCTTTACAGGTCGTACCTTGCCGTTCTCGGACGCATCGACGGACGTCGCTGCGCGCGCCAGGCTGTGGGAACGGCGTGCAGGAGCGGGCGGTCGTCGAGGGGGAGCGTTTACCATTCCCGTGTTGGGCGAGGATGTGCCGAGGTTGTTGTTAGACTCCAACGAGTCACGGGCGCGGGACAGCGAGGAGGATTTGTTTAGGGAGTCTCGGCTGGAATTGTTACGCGGCAGGGATCGATTGTTCAAAGATGACTCCCGATTTGTTTCCTTGCTGCCGCCGCCGACGCTACTGCTGTTGCTTCCGTTACCGCCACTCCTGGACAGACTTCTATTGCCTAACGAATCTCGACTGGATTCGCGCGGTTTCGATAACGACTTGCCGCCGCCATGGCTGTCGCGACTAGAATCACGCGGTGGTCTCGTTAGCGATTTGAGTGATTCCCTGCTATCGTTCCTGCCGTGACTGGGCGGTCGTGCAGGCGTTGTTGCAGTCACGCTCGTTGTAGGCGTCGTCGTTGTCTTGCCGCTCACGTTGCCGGGTAAAGGTATACGACTAGGACGCCGCCGCGGCGACGGTTTAATCTCTACTGGCTGATGATGGTCTCGCGCGGACTCCGTACTGCTGCCGGGCTCAAGGCCGCTTTGCTCGCATCTGGGATGCTCCAAATCTGCCTCCGGTTCGGCTTCCGTTGGCGGTCGTTGTTGAAGACGCTCCAATACGCGCACTCGCGCCCGCGTGCCTTCTAATTCGATATTTCGTTCCTCTAACTGAAAGAGATATGAATCATATTATATTGTAACGAATAATATTATATTGTAATATTATAACGAATATCTCTTTTATAAAAGAATGTAACGCACTTAATAATGTGATACTTTTTTGAAATTTTTTAAAATAAAGTTGCTATATGTATGTGTATACAGCGACTTTTGATTACGACTCACCTGGAAACGCAAATCATCGTTCTCCTCGCGCGCTTTGTCCAATCGCTCTGAGAGAGTTTCTGTACTTTTCTTGACTTCATCTAGCCTTTTTTGTAGGACCTGCAAACAATAAGTCGTTAAGAAATTAACAGTCATTGATTAAGTTTATTCTTTTCACTTTTAAATAGATGTATTAGAATAGGAATGACCGATCTTACCTGATTATGGACGGTAGTAGTAATTAGGTGCCGCTGAAGCTCGAGGGGCGAATGCTCGCGAAGAATGGCCGCAATCTTCCTTGAGTCAACGTCTTTCACGTGAGTCACTCTGGTGGGCGAGACCAGGATGGAATCGAGCGCTCCCAACCTGGCTCGCCTTTCATTTACGTTTGCCTCAACATCGATGTCGACATTTCGCATCTCGTCATTGCATCCGACAACATCCAATAATACATTCTTCTCGATGGTCCTCGTGCGAAAGCGGCTCTTGTGAGCCTTGCTTCCAGGACTACCGGTGACCGACACGAACGCCGAACTGTTGCTCTTAATACTAGTAACATTGGCATTCTTCGGCGAGGAAATTATCGGCGCGATAGGTTGCAGTCTTTGAACGCCCGGTGTCAAAATCTCCGAAGCGTTCTCGGTCAGTCCAGCCCGCAACCGATCCTCCAGACCAGTCTTCAGTGCCGATAAGGCGGCCAACTCTGTTTGCAATTCTTGTGCTCGGGCACGACTCGATATCGTCTCTGCCTCGAGCTCGGCCACTTTGTCTAATAGCTGTTCCTTCTCCCGTCTGAGAGCTATCACTTGTGGGTCCCTACTATCCTGTTGTTGTGGATCGACATTCTTATCGACAACATTACTGCCAATTGTTCTATCAGTATCACCGAGACCAGTGATTTTTCTCACAGCCTCGAGCACATCCGTCGACACTAGTTCCTCTGTCGCCACGCTCTCCAAACGACCCTGAAGGCACTCGACCTCTTCGCGCAGCCGAATCCCTTTGCGGTGGATCACATCTAGCAGGTTCCAGAGTTCGTCCTCCGCCTCGTCCAACGTATTCGGCCGGGGACTGCTCGCTCGCGGCGCAATCGCCGTCGAGGCGCTGTCCTTCGACGAGGTCTCCGTGCTGAAACCGGAATCCTGAACTGTCGCGCTGCAGTTGTTCTTGGTGCCGCCACTGTGGGAGTTGCTGCGGCTTCTAGGCAGCGACGAAGACGATTCACCTCCACCTCCGCTACCGCTTCCACCGCTGCCGCCGCCGCTGCTACTTTCGCGTGTTACTCGCCGCCTTATTTTGCCAGGCTCCCATTCGCTGATCCTTCGCGAGGACGGGCTCGACAGCGGTAACGGGATGTGCGAGCTCTGGGTACAGGTAGACGACATCACGGACGCACCCGCGGACGCCGTCGCGGCCATCTTGTGCCGGAGGTTTGGGAACGTCTCGATGACGAGGTCCCGGAACTCGAGCAGAGCACCGACTTCATTCTGCAGTTCCTGCAGGGCTACTAGGGACTTAGCTTGCTCGCTGATGAGGTAGTGAAACGGACCGGGGCGCAAAGGCATGCAGTCCATGCCACTAACGCCGACGCCGCTGCCACCGCTGCCGACGCCGTTACTGGTACTGACGTTCACCACGACACCCTCCGTCGAACCACCGCTGCCGCTATTGCTGCCGCACTGCTGCAACAACAAGAAGAAATCTATCTTATAATCTGTTATAAAAAAACAGAAAGTACAGAATATAAAGTCTACTCTCTAAATTTTTTGAAGTGGAATCTCACTAAAGAGTGAAAATTGAACCAATCTTGAAAAAGAGTGGTTCAATTTTCAATCTTTAAGAGTGAGATTTATTCTAAAAGTTTTAGAGAGTACTTTTACAATCTGTAATTCGCAGCTATAATACTATGTGCACCATACAGAAAGAATCAATCATTAATAATACAGACAATTTACAGATTCAGTATACAGTATTATAATATGATACATATGGAATATGTATTATATATGTATAAGATGTATATATGATAATAAAGTACATAAAAAATACACGGCATATATAAAATTATAAGAAGAATTCTATTTCGCCTAAAGTCTGACTATTGAATGAATGTCAATGGCAAAATATAATCAAAAATACATTATGTATTGTAATAACGTTTAAAAATAATGTTCACAAATTTTGTATAAAAATTTTTTTTTTACTGTATCAATTTAAACTCGAATAAATTATATTGATTGTTTTTCATATAAAAAAAAATTTTTTTTTTTTCAAAAACGATACTTTCTAAAAATAAAAAAATTGTCTCTAGATGTTAGAAATTAATTAATAAAATAGTCTCAATTTTTAATATAAGTTTAATTTTTGTAGCATTAAGTAATAAATAGAAAATTTGTTCATACAAGGTATTAAAATTTCTAATTCATTTATGAGTTCACTAATGCAAATAATTCAATTGCTGAACTTTCTTTTTATCGCTGAAATCGACAACGACACTTTCTCATCATTTGATCGTTTTCTAGTACTACAAATCGAAATGAAGCCCTATGTGGTTTCACTATCCACTTTCTTGTGCGAAAATAACATATTCGCTAATTCTACGTGAAGCGCGATAACTGTTATCCGAACGTGTTTAGTAATTCGAAGTCTGGCACGTTTTCTTTGGTGCACCGTCAATCTCGCTGCAGTCGCATCATTCCTTTCGGACACACCCGCGCGTGAACGAGCCGTGACAACAGAAATTACGTCGATAATCGGCGTAATTTATCACATTGGAAAGTGCAATTTCTATCTCGTTCCCGAGAGAGACCGAAAGCGTCCTTCCATTATTCCAGGGACGTATCCAATATCTTACGCTCATAGCAAATAGATATCGCAAAAGTTTCACGATATTTCTCACAAAAACCGATGTCATTCAATACTTTAAATTTATTCCAAAGCAATCTTTTGAAATGAAAAATCAAATAAAATCAATATTAACAGTTTCACAGTACTTTTTGTTATATTTTACGTAATATTATATTTATTACAGTAAACCTTTTGCGATCCTGTTATACAGCATGTTCCACCGGATTAAACCACCAAACTTAAAATATGAATTTAAGATTTCAAACAAACAAAATTTTTGTTGTAGAAGTTTATTGACAAACGCTTCATTTAAGACTTCTAAATTCCTGTAAACAATTCTTTAATTTGTGAAACCAAACAATTAAATAAAATTAAAAATTAATTAAATTCATTTGTAACTAATAGTTTAGGATAAGAAAGATCAATTATGTATATCATTTTTATTTTACTCTTCTTATTAGAGTTATTATGATGTAAAGCCACGACTTTGCATTTGCGAATGATTGAATCTTTTAAATAGTCTGCAGTTTTATTGTCATGCGTAGCAAACCTTAATTATCTTTCGGAGAAACACTTTACGGCCAAGATTACTAGATTATTGCAAAGTCCTGAAGCGTGAAGATTCGGCTAATTCGCATACATTACAAAGATCCCTGTATAAGCGAACGCATAAGCGGGCAATCAGATATAATGTTGTATTATAAAACGATATTTAAGACTTTTAGAACCGTTTCTATACCGCGATCATTTCCTGTAATCCAGAACCTGATGTATTTCCGGTAATGAGAATCGAGTTATTGGGGCCTAATATCCGTTTGTTTCTTTTATGATACAAAGGAACTGCTTCCGGACAGACACCACGTTTCGTTTATATAACAAATATACTGAGATCGATAATTATTAATGCTAACGAGGCGTGCAACGTCATGTACTAGCTATACTATTTTTACTAGTATACATATCGCGCTGATGATAACGGTCATATTCAATAGAATGTTTATGCAACTGTTTTCTTCATTGGATGTTTTCTTCATTGAGATTTGGACTATTCTTCTAGATCTAAAAGTATAATCCAATAGTTGCAAAATAAATATTCTACTGAACGTGGCCAATAGTTTATACGACCGAGCACAACCGTCGTAAAATGCAAAAACAAATCGATCAATGATCGGACGTAAGCATCGATTATAAAGACTCAATTCTCTTCGCTGAAGAGTCCGAATTTAGGTTGGTCTAACGGGGCAGCATAATTTTATTCTTCCTAATTATCGATACACACTTTCACCGGTTCTATATCGGCGAAGGAGAATGCGGTCGTTATGTTAATGACCAGTAATTACATTAGTTCGAAACACACGCGTGCAAATTCGATGCATTTTTTAACGTGCCAATTCGATCTCCAATATTGATGATTAGAACACACGTTTTATCTCGTAAAGCGGATGCCTATGTGCGCGTCCTGTGTTATCGAAAGCGAGATGGGAAAGTGAGCGAAACGGATGTGCGTCCTCATAGATAATTAGCTCATAATCGCATTATCCGGGAAATGCTAAACTGTTACTTTTCTCCCTACAAGTCGATCTAGAGAAAATCAGGTGATCTCGTTACATCCACCTATATTTCTACATAATTATTATATCCGTTAAAGAATAAGATTTTTAAAATAAGGTATCATCAGGTATCGCGATGTTAACAATGACAAAAATAAATATCACCGTACAACGTAACAGTATATATATAATATGGTATCTCAAATATGATATCTCATATGTGATATGTGATACATAAAAAAGTATCATCGTTTAATTGTTACCTCAATAAAGTGAATTGCCATGTTCACGAACGTTGGCATTTAAGAATGTATCATCAAGCATGAAGATAATCTATAAACCGCGTAACACACACATACAGAGAATTATGATAAACAATACTCACACTATCGAATACCAATATCGAAATAGTTAGATAAATATTTCAAGTAAAAGTCCATATACATAATTAATTATTATAGTTAAAGACTAAACTAGAAGTACGTAAATAATAATTTTCTAAAATTATTCGCGGTTAAAATAATTAAATTGTTTTATGAGATATATTCGAACTGCAGACGCTATGATGTCCATTAAGAAAGAAAATGGAAATCTTCCTAGGGATATGTAGCGGATATACATTTCATGTCGGTTATTTTATCTTTGTACAATTTGCATACGATATCGAAGATGCCGATACCGAGACTATGATAGGCGCTACCGTCACGTCTCAGCGCAATGTACGATGCATGACGCGTCTGATTAGTCAAGCGGCAAGATAGTAGGAAAGTGCGAGAGAAAACGAGGCTTTTGTGTCAAAGTCTTTCTCGAGATATTTCTCCATTCGACGACAAATGAAGACCAAGAACGGACATGATATTCAATTTTTTACACATCTCAGATGGTTTACAAAGTAAGAACTTATAATGAGATGATGTAGAGATCGATGCAGAGAAACGTACATTATCACATGCAGATTTGGAAAAGAAATTTGAGAACGATAAGTGAAAGCCCGCAGAGCTCACATTCTTATCTTAATTTAATATTGCAAAGACTTGCACTTTCTCATTTATGAGTCTTTGCTTATAGAATCAGTATATAAAAGATTCTCGGTGCTAATTACTATCCATTAATGATTAGCCATTAATGCTCGCGCAAGAAATTTTTTTATTCGTTACTTGCACAAGCGGTTTATCTGTATGGTCACCTCCGTGTGGCATTTAAGCAGTAATGTTGCAACGTGTTACTGAAGGCATAATGTGTCCCAAGCGAGGAAACGAATCCCACCTTTGTCCATGAACGGATGATTCACGCCGTGCTCGACAGACGGTATCGGTATCTCGAAACAGGATTTGCCACCGACATGTTTAAGTTTAAGTGAATTCACCTTCTTGCACTTATTTGAGAAATCAAAAATATCTTTCGTGTATATAAATATTCATATTTTCAAGAATTCTTGCAATTAAATCTGACAAATATATTGGTTCAATGGGGACTTCGTCACCCGTATCGCAACATAGCAAGTAGCAAGTATATATATTCAAATAAGTTCGATTGCTTTATTCGATGAATCAAGGATTTGACATGAATTATATACTTTCAAATACCTGTCGTCGCATAAGAAGATTGTAACAGTCTATAAATCATTTCAATAACAATCAAACACAGAGTGTATAAGTTTCACAACTTATAAATAAAAAATCAACTAAATAACATCTTAATTATGATACACATTCTACGCAAAACAATTTACGATTAATGAAATCGAGTGAATTCCGTATCTAAATCAGTTCCCGAATTAGAGATTGAATCGCAAAATAAATAACAAGATCTTTATTTCATATACAGTAGAATAAACTTTATAATTTTAGACTTTCGAAATATTTACTTTGAAAGTATAATATTTACTTCAAAGTATAAAATTAAAGTTTGCAAGGTTTCTTTTTTTTTTAAATAAGATTTCTTGTACAAAACTTGAAAATTTTCTAGTCAAGAAATTTTTCTTAAAAAATTTTATAAAATTTTATAAGAAAGAAAGTCTTCATTTCTTGCAAATTTAATTTTATACTTTAAAGTAAATACTTCGAAAATAGTGAAATAAAATAGTAAAGTAAAAATTTCTCAAATTGTTGAAAAATCTGTTTTAGAACATGTGTATAAAATGAAGATATTCAAATCTTATTTATGTTCTTTATTTTTGCAAACTTTAATTTTATTCATCTACGAATCGCTTATAAATCATTACAAATCGATCTCGACCAATGTGGCTTCTTATAGAAATGAGAATGTTCGTCGGGGAAGTCGTGTTGCTTCTTTCATGTTTGTACATTTCATTGTGTCACGACCTCGCATAAAGATCCGCTGTTGTGACGTTCTCGTCTCGAAGTAGCCGCTTCTAATGAGAAGTGTTTAAAAGGAGCGGCACGTTTAAGAGAGAACAATGGCGAAAATGTGTGTAGGTAAATGTCGCGGAAAATACGGAGGCCTGAATAGCCTTCAAGATGAAGGAGAGAATTGATTTGCCGAAACAGTCAATGACTGTTATATTTAATCGTTATATGTATGTGTGTGTGTTTGTGTGTGTGTGTGTGTGTGTGTGTGTGTGTGTGTGTGTGTGTGTGTGTGTGTGTGTGTGTGTGTGTGTGTGTGTGTGTGTGCGTGTGTGTGTGCGTGTGTGT
>Ga0157364_1000298_pt1 | contig 30269 bp, 23 predicted proteins | sample AttsexASBM2_FD_111476 | JGI IMG/M metagenome (GOLD analysis project Ga0157364, IMG submission 111476) | Fungus gardens microbial communities from leaf cutter ant in Ribeirão Preto, State of São Paulo, Brazil - Atta sexdens ASBM2 | ecosystem: Host-associated > Fungi > Mycelium > Unclassified ... | reverse complement strand
GAACCAGCTTGGGTATTAAGGATTACGCAAAATATTGATTAGAGTTTAATTTTATATCCAACATATTATATATAGATTGTCCCACACCATAATATGTATGTAATATTATATACACACACACACACACACACACACACACACACACACACACACACACACACACACACACAAAATATATATAAAAAAAATAGATGTTATCTTATAGATGGATACTAATACGTGAAGATGTTGTCTATATAGCAACTCTTCTCTCTTTCCTTTTATCCTTTTAAATTCCTGTGATCTTATTTTCATGAAAAGCACAAATCGAGATTCTTGTTCTCTTGAAATATTTGTGTGACGCGATTGGTCATAGTGGTAGCCATACAATTGGTAATAAATCGTACATGTGCTATACATGTCAAACTAGCCATTAACATATAGTGATCGTTCCTTAAAATTGACACAAATAATACTGATATTTCTATACAAAAAGAAGATTCATAAAAAAAAAGAAAATTTTATAGAAGCTTAGTGTATCATTTTTCACTTTTAAGCAATTTCTTATATTTACATTTATTCCCTTCCTTTTCTCTTATAATATAAATTATATCTTGAATGATACTTTAGTTTTGTATTTTTTAATTATGACAATTGGGACAAAATGCGAACGTAATTATGTAGTAATTATGTAGTCATTCTCAAAGCTAATACAGATAATAAATATACAACATTTACATTTTTTTAGCAAAATATTTATGATATGTTAAATTAACGTATATTTTATTCATTTATGTTAGAATTTACGTTTTAGAATACATTATTTTTGTTTGTTTGCTCATTCATAGATTGTATTATTTTCATACTGAAAAATATTAAATATTTTTCACAAAATAATTAACACAAAATATTTTAATAACATAATCATATTGGATTAAATTAATACTCAAATATGTTAAACATGCAAAATTTTAACAAGGACTTGAATCGTTTCTAATATAAATATAAAACATTTTCTGTGGAAAAATTCACAGTAATGATCTAATCTAATCTCGAAATACGATACGATACAAAAGCACACAGAAATAGAATCTTTGTGGAGATTTCATACAACAGATAGGAATAAAAGACCGGATTGACGTCTATTGCTTTCATTTATGTCAAGTCTCGATCAAAATGATGCTATTTGTACACATAATTTTATGCATTGTGTTAATTTTTTGCGTGTCAGTAAAGGCGCATTATATCGTAATAGTGAGAACAGAAGAGGAAAATTTTGTGTCAACTTTAACAAAAGCGCCCAAATATATTCCAACTTGGCCCAGTCTAGACAGTCGACCGTTACCAGTTTGGTATGATGTTGCAAAATTTGGAATCTTTATTCACTGGGGTGTATTCAGTGTGCCTAGTTTTGGCTCTGAATGGTTTTGGAACAATTGGAAAGGTAGAATGTTATATTTATATTTATAAATGTCACATGAGTATGTATAGTATCTATAATATTTGTATAATTTGTATTATATATTTGTGTGATGTTCTAGAGGAAACTGAAACTACGAAATATTCCGACTTTATGAAACAAAGATATCCTCCGAACTTTACCTATCAAGACTTTGCACGTGATTTTACTGCCGAGTTCTTCAATGCTTCTGAATGGGCCGAGTTATTCAAGGCATCAGGTGCAAAGTATGTTGTATTGACAAGCAAACATCATGAAGGATATACATTGTGGCCATCGAAGTATTCATTCAGCTGGAATTCTATGGATGTTGGACCTCAGAAGGATCTTGTTGGTAATAAAGATATATATCTAATAATAAGATTTTGTATTAAGTATAATAATTCTCTAAATATGTATTCCTTTTTTTATAAAATAGGTGAATTAGCAAAAGCTATTCGTAGTAAGACAGATATAAAATTTGGCTTATACCATTCTATGTATGAATGGTATAATCCCCTTTATATAACAGACAAACAAAACAATTTTACAACGGATAGATTCGTGACTCATAAAATAATACCAGAATTGTATGAATTGGTAGAAACATACAAGCCAGAAATAATTTGGTCAGATGGAGATTGGGAAGCATCGGATTCTTATTGGAAATCGAAGGAATTTCTAGCATGGTTATACAATAAAAGCCCTGTAAAAGATACGGTTGTGGTGAATGATAGATGGGGCAGTAATATACCGTGCCATCATGGTGATTTCTTTACATGTACAGATCGTTTTAATCCTGGTAAATAGCATAAAAATTATAATATAACAATATTATATATAGCAATGTTATAATATAACATATAACATTATGTGTAGAATAATATTATTAAATGAAGATATATATTGTACATAGATTTATAATTAATAAAATTATGTTTGTTAGGCGTACTTCTCCCACATAAGTGGGAAAACTGTATGACTATTGATAAAAAATCCTGGGGATATCGCAGAAACGCTGTTTTATCCGAATATTATACATTGGTGAGATTAGTGAAGGAATTAGTAATTACTGTAAGTTGCGGTGGAAATTTATTGATGAACGTTGGGCCAACAAAAGATGGTATCATTACACCAATATTTGAAGAAAGACTACGCGGAATGGGTACATCTTTTATATCTTATCATGTTTTTTTATTAGTATCTCGATTAATTCAAATATCAATTTTCTAATGATCTTAATGGTACACAAGTAAATTTTAGGTGCTTGGCTAGCAGTTAACGGCGAAGCTATTTATGATACTAAACCTTGGACAGTACAAAATGATACCTTAACAGGAAGTGTCTGGTACACATTAAGCAAAAATGAAAAACAGTTATATGCTTCAATTTTAGAATGGCCAGATGATAATATCTTATTGTTAGGCTCGCTGAAACTTTCGAAGAGTTCTCAGATACATCTACTTGGTTATTCATCGATAATTCCCGTAAGTGTATTATTACTTTTATTTAATTAAGTATATGTTAAGTATATGTTGCTTTTATTTATTTAAATATATATTATGAAAATGATAGTAAATAATAAATGACATTTTGAATATTCATTCCAGTGGAAACAATCTGATAATAAGCTAGTAATACGTTTACCAGCTAACGCACACAGAGGTGAGCCAGCTTGGGTATTAAGGATTGGAACTCTTTAAAATGTACATATTGTTTACTAAGAATATATTTTATATTGTACATTAATTTTAGAAATCTGTACGAATCTTAGAAAACATTTTTATAGAATTTTTGTAAAATTTTTAAAAAAGGCATATACAATGTTTAAATGCAAAATTTTGTATATATCTTAACTAAAATTTTATATATATATTATAATGCTTCAAAGTAAATTAATAATAAAAAAAAATTCCAAGCACCTCAGGATAAGTTATTGTCAAAATATTACATGTGAGCTACTTCATATAGATAAGCTGCAAGGAGTTTCGTCTGAAAACAATGAGAAAAAGATAAATTATTTAATATATTGATTACAATGAAAAGTCAGTAAATGTTTAGATTGTTAATTTCAATAGTTATACTTACCCCTTGGATGTAGTTATGTACATTTAACTTTTCATTTTGAGAATGTGCACCATCATCACCCTGACCGACTGGTAAGAGCAATACATTTTTACCAGTAATTTCCTGAAAGGTCAAAGTAACTGGTATCGATCCACCTTCACGAGAGAGATCAGGTTCTACGTTGTAAACATGTTGAGTAGCTTTTCGACCAGCTACGTAATTCGGATGATCGGGATTCTCGGACCATGGTTTGCCACCGTGGAACAAGCTCACATTCATAATATTTGGACTGCCTCTCTCTTGCCATTTTTTATTTATATACTTGATCACCTTGTCAGTCGTCTCGTCTGGAGTCATGTCAGGCACTATTCTAAGCGAAAATTTGCCAGTAACTTTACTCGGAATTACTGTTTTTGCTCCTGATTCACTGAAAGCACCCTCTATTCCATGAAGAGACAAACTAGGTTGCCTCCAACGGTGCATTAAGAGTTTAATCTGTAACAATTGATATAGAGACTTATATTTAATGTAGATTTCAGAATTTTTTTTAGTAGAAAAGAAAAACTAAATATGTACATACTTTATCTTCCTTATGTACTAGTTCTTTAGTTCCAATCGAATTCCTAAATTCATGTACATCAAAATCTATATCCTTATAACTGTCTAATTCGGCTTTCGTCAATTCTGCGACATTATCATAAATGCCATCTATCAAGATGCGACCGTTAACATCGACCAGAGTATTCATTAAATAAATTAAATCTGCCATAGCTTCGTATATGCATCCACCAAAAGTACCGCTATGTAAGTCCTTAGTGGCGCAAGTGACTTCTATTAGATAATAGCAGATACCTCGTAGACCATAAGTGATACATGGTTTTTTGGTGCCCAGCCAATAATTGTCAGATATGCAGACATAATCTACATTCTTTAAAAAGCTATCTTTCTTTGCCCAAAGAAGTTCATCCAAACCTTCACTACCACTTTCTTCCATTCCTTCAAAGACAAACTAAGCAAAGATTTCAAAGGTAAGTTAAGATAAATGTTATGTATATTATAAAATAAATGTTGAATAACAATATCAAATTAAGTATTCTTAATTTCGTGAGAAAATACCTTGAGATTGACAGGAATCTTAATTCCAGTTGTTTTATAAGCTTGCAATGCATGTATCCAACAAAGAACAGGTCCTTTATCATCTGTACTGCCTCGACCATAGAGTTTTCCATTCTTCTCAGTAAGAGTAAACGGCTCAGTATCCCAGCCATCCTTCATTAATGCGGGCTGTACATCCAAATGGCCATATAAAAGTATGGTTTTTTTCTTCGGATCTGAGCCAAGACTTCCAAGTAACACAGGAGGAAGTGGGATTTCACTGCCATCAGGAAGAGTCTGTTTTCCTACATCAGCCAATTCTGTAATTGCTCCAAGATCTTCCAATTTTGCTTCTGTCCATTTCATCATTTTAATCACTTCGTCTCTGTGGTCCGGCCATGCTGACACAGATTTAATAGCTACTGCCTTTTTCAAATTATTTATATATTGTTCTTTTTGTTCATCTATGTATCTAAAAGTGTGAAAAAGTGAAAGATCAATTAATTATAAATAAAATGTACCCAAGCAAAAAAAGTCACGATAACGTTAAAATGATATCAAAATGAATCGGAAATGATTGAAAAATGATTTTTGTGATCATTTTGGAATCATTTTAACATTTTGATATCATAACGACTTGTTGTTCTGCTTGAGTACACGCAGACGTGTATATACATTGAATCTCAAAAATCTCTTCGAATACATTTGCTTTTGTTCTCAAATTGGAAATATTTTAAAGAATAAAATGAAACGTACTTAAACAAAGTTGTCAATGCTATTGGTAACGCCATGGTAATAATTCAAATGCAGATCATACACAGTACAAACTGGAACCAACTGCAACTGCCAACAATAGCTGTGATTCAGGCACAACTGATACATACAGTGATCAGGTACTCTTATCATGATCGTTCTCCCTCTCTCGCTCTCCCCTCACTCTCTCTCTCTCTCTTCCTTTCTCTCTTTTTTTCTCTAGAAGAACGTTCCTGCGAACTCAACAATAACATAACACTTCTCTGACACGAATGTGACCAATCAAAATGTTTTACACAGAAACTCATAGAAACGTAATATTGCAGAGTATCTTGCATTTTACGTTTCTTTAATTAAATAATTAAAAATTATGATTAATTATTTAGCGTTATCTATCCAATATTAATGTCATATAAACATGTTCGTATTATCTCTACTGTCATATGATTGTGAAATACAGAACATTGGCGTAGAACGTCCATATATATTTTTTCAATTTTATTTTTCTCACGTAACTCTTTCTGTTTGACATATTATACATTAATTTATTTTGTCTATAAATAATATTCATAGATAAAACGTTTCATTTAATCATAAGAAAAATAAAAAAAAGTCATCAGAATAAGAGTGAAATAATATAATATAAGAGTGAAATAATATAATATAATACGTTATTCTGCAATTTTCTTCGAAAATGAAAAATGCAACCATTGTAATATTGATAATTATCATTACTAGTATAGTGGTATATTTTATATAAAACATTTAAATATTTTTATGCATATATGTATCATTTATATATTTAAATACTACATATTTAAATACAAGTATACATTTGAATATATTTTCACATAATTATTGAAATGTGTTGAAATTAAAAAAAATTTTTTTTTCAAGTTAATAGATTAAGATATAAAGATGCATTTTAAAATAAATTCTCATATACCACATATTATTAATAATATAATCAATTGATTATGAATCAATTTTACTTAAGTAATACAGCAACGCAAAACACTAAAGATTATATGCGCTTTTTTAGCGCTTTGTAAAAGCTGTGTGTTTAATATCGTTAAATGATTATATGTCTTATTATGATCATATTTAATTTTAAATATGATCATAATAAGACATATAATCATTTCATCGATTATATTATTAATATATGAGAATTTATTTTAAAATGCAATTCATTTTGGATTAAAATAAGATAGCTGCAAGAATAGATTTAAAACGCTTTTGATCAGATCACAAATATCCTCGAGATATATATCGTACAATATTATTTTATTGGGCTGGATGAGTTTTTGAAATTACTTGAAATCAGACTTCAAGAAGATATTGAATGCAAAATCGCATATGAATATACTGTCTTTAACTTCAATTAGTACAATTTTAGGGATTAGATATTGGGTTGTTCGGAAAGTTCATGCCGCAAAAGATTTAAATTTAATAAATAAAATTAAAAATTTAAATCTTCTGCGTTTCAATTTTCCTTCAAAATCGGCACGAACTTTCTGGACAATCCAATATATTTTCTTCGATTTCATCCTTGATTTTGAATATTTCGATTAGGACTTTATTAGGCTTTTCGTATCTATATTATCATGTATGTACGTACATAATAACGTATCGTACATACGTTACAATTTTCCAAATCAAAAAATTTTCCCATCAATTTTGTTGGGTTTTGTAATATGTTATAAAATAAAAAATATTAGACCTATATTTTTTAATCTTTTTAGCTCAAGGTTAGAAGTCGAAACAATTTCCTCGAAAATAAACATTTTTTTCATTTTCAGCGAATATTTTTGATATATGAATGAAATTATGATATATAAAAAAATATTTCACACAAAAGTTTAAATAAAATATAAAATTTAAGTAATAAGTAAAAATTTAGATATTTTTTATATTCTTAATAACATATTCATTTTTCAAAAATGTAAATGAAAAAATCTTTTTAAATGAAAAATTATTTTTGATGATTGTTTCAACTCTAAAACTTAAGCAGATAAAAAATATAGATCTAATCTTTTTGATGCTTTACAACATATTTAAAACTTATCAAAATGAATAACATACAGGACACCTCCTTTGTGAGTACATTCACCCGAAACTATCCCTGCAGTACGCATGTCAAACGCGCATCCATCAAAAGACTGTCCATCGATATATAGATTTTATTGTCGACATAACTTGACTTCAACGATGGTGTACTCCAACTTGTTCTTTGCAGTCAAATTGTATTTTTCATCTATTCTCTTTTTTTTCCGAATATCTAATCCCATATATCTATTTCTTTTTAAGTCAGACTGTAAACATAATGCAGGGATAATGCAATGCAGGGACTGCAAGGATGTATGCATTGTGCTGTCAAGCTCTTCATGCGCAAGCGCGATTTGCCAGGAAATGTCAAACAGACCAATTCTTTTCTTTCTCTCTTTCTCCCTCCTACTGTGCGTTAGATAATCATTTTCGTCGAATGAAACGCATCTCAAGCATGATGCCAAGCATGACGCCGGTCGAGAATACCCCGCGCAATCGCGCTTGTTGATGCGATCTGTTACGCCTCTCTCTTTCGTGAATTCTCCACCGTGTGTGTCGCGTTGCATCGATTTTCGTGAGATTAACTCACAAATGACATAATGCCAATAAATGTACTCATGACTCCACCGGCCCATTGCTCCATAACGAGATATCTGACAGCATGTCGCTCCTCCACAAATCGTAACTCCGTGCGTTGAGTCATATTTTATTGGCATTATTAAGAAAACATCGAATGTTCATTCGTTACGACGCTCACACAATTGTCAACGAAGCAAAAACTCCAACGAAAACAGAAGTATAATTATAATGCCTGTGTTCCACTGCATGTAAGAGTTGTAGAGTCTTAGATAAATTAGGTATGTAAAGGGAAAATGTATGTATCTGACTCTCTAGTTATCCATTTTACTATCTTTAACTTATATAATAATTTGTTTCTGAAAACATACTTTTAACAATTAGATAGATGAAACTGAAATAATAAATTTCTATTCTATTCATTTAGATAAACGATAAGAACGGAGGGCAGAGATGGTACGTGTGATAACGGTACACAATTTCCTAGGGCAGAATGTCGCCCAAATCGAGGAGCCTACAGCGATGTGCACAGCAATCAGCCAGGGACAGGAGATGCTCCTATTGGCATTGCCCACACATTGCGTGGAGGTATGGGAGCTGATGAATTCGGACGTTAAACTGCGTACTGTTTTCCCCACAGTGGATATGATCAATCAAATGGTACATTGCACTAAGGGAGATTATGTCGTGACGCTGGAATCAAAATATCTCAGAGATACTGCGAGCAATAATCATGCAAATAGAGCTACTTCTAATTTTGTAAGGATTTATGTAAATTGGGCTATAGCGAAGGATCAGAGTCAGCCAATGCGAGCCAGGATTGCCGGTCGGGTCACGCCGAGTTTAAATCGACCCTTGAACAGCTTAGAAATGATAGAGTTACCTCTGAGCGTGCAGCCTACATTGATTGCTTGCTGCCAGTGCACTGGAAACTTACTGATAGCCTCGGGAAACAGTGCCATTCTGCACGAGTTCAAGATTGAGACGCAACAAGTATCAAAGATAAAGTTTATAGATTTTGAGCCTAGACCATGGTCATTGGGATTCACATTTATACCTACGCGCATGGAAATCATAGAGGATTTTATAGCAATCATGGATAATACAACTTTATCCGTTTTTCGTCTTACAAACTCAATGTACGAAGATATTGACCAACTTAGTTCTTTAACTTCCACTTCTTCTTCCGTCGACAAAACGTCTATATCCACAGATTCATCTCTTGTAGAAAATAGCAGTAGTCTTGGAAATGACGATGCGTCACTGCAGGGAACAAATATAAAACACAAAGTTGTAGATCAAGATTGTCAATATGTGACATCTGAAAATAATGAGACGGTAATATCCAGTGTAAAATCTAAGGATAAAAAACACAAGGGCATAAAAGGAAGTATATGGTATAAGTCAGAAACAGGTGATTTCAATAAAACAAAGGCAAGTAATAATAAGAATTACATAGACTGGGAACATCTAATATACAATGAAAAAGATGAGATGCAAAGGCTAATTACGCAAGGAATTATTGATCCCTCTTCACAGCCATTAACGGTGAATTTGCCATTGATAAGTTTAGAAAGAGTTGGTCCAGGTCATGCTCTCAGTCCTTTTATATTAAATCCAGCGAACATAAGGATCTTTATTAAAACAACTTCACCTGATGTAGGCTGGTCTGAAAATTATATGATAAAAAATTTATTATGTCTAAAAATCAATGCTGGAAATAGTAATGCCAAGGTAAATGGAATTCTAGAAATCTTCAAATGCATGGTGTTGAAACCGTTGTATATGAAGAAAGAATGTAATACCACTAGTGTGAAGAAGTCTATGTTGCGATCAGACAAGTACAGATACTTGCAAGGTATAAGTTGCTTTGTTTGTACTACGCAAGAAGGATATTTGTATCACTTTGCCGCGGCAAGCAACAGTTCTGTGGATGCGACATGCCTGACCACTTATCCATTCACCGCACCTGTTCATCATGTGGCACTGGAGCACACAGTACTTCATGCATTGACCGAGGCTGGTCTCGAATCCTATACATTACGTCTTTCTCATCATATCGTGAAATTGTCAAATAATACAGATGGTACGAGAGTGACTTGTCCCAATATGATCGAACCGATAAGTTTGATTGGTTTAAGACCGTTCTTAGGAATACAAAAATTGTTGCATACAAGGAATTATATAATTTTGCTGGCTAAAGCTGATAATTCATGGACAATGTATTCTTTGAATTTACCTAAATTCGAGAACGTATATTTCGATATATTGAGTGCAGCAAGAAATCACAAATCCTCTAGTCCAAGCACTTATCGACATTTGCTGGGAGAAGCACATGCCTTGATACGCTTAGCAAAGGATGTTTTCTATGATATGAATAATGAGGAATTCGATGATATGACATGCAAGAACGATCTCAAATTAAAAAATCTCTACAATCAATCGTGCGCGTTGCTCGCGGATTACTATATACGATCGGAAAATGAATCGGATTGGGATTTATGTATTTCTTATTACAAAATGTCTGGGTTAAAGCCTTCGGAAGTATTATCCAGGAAATGCTGTCAGGACGCAGCAGGACTTTTGACGTTCTTGACAGATGCGCTTCTCACAATGAAAAGCGGATCCGAAGCGGACGCGCTTTTTCAAGGACAAAATATAATAGAGATCATCTGTAAGTTGGAGAAAGAGGATTTGTTGAAATTGATCTTCGGCAGTTCTGTGCTAAGAGAATATGCTACTGAGAAATTGATAAATCTTCTGCTAACACATGAAACCAGCGATATCGTTCAACTCGCCTTGGCGCTTTTATACATCCAAGCAGACAAACAAGAACAAGCGGAGAAGGCATTAGAACCAGTTTCCGTGCAATGTATCAAGCAGATTGTTTTGGAACGCTGGGAACTGCTGTTCGATGTAGCTGCAATAAAAAAGAGAAGTCCTACGATTGCTACTTTTTCGGATTTTGCTGGTACCTTGATGCTCATAAAGAACACTACTTTCGCCGACATTCTGATACAGATAATAGAAGAAGAAGATACATTGTCATTGCATCAAATTATACAGGTGTTCCTGGAGTATTTGCCATCGCGAGTTGGAAGAGACGGACACAACGCAGCCACCACCTTGCAAGTTTTTCTCGAGAAGTATTTACATAATTATTTCAGTTCGAAATTCATGATGGAATGGCCAACTGTAAATAAAAATCAGATACGATCAGATTTTGCTCTCATTGAGGCATTCAAACTATTAGTGCGATCATATTTAGGGAAATTAACTCAAACAAGAGTGTATAAAACGGATCCCAAAGAGGATCAGGAAGAAAATGATAAAGAATACTTTATGTTCGCAAAATATCGACCGAGTTATTTGAACAAAATGCCACCGTATGCCAAAGATTACCAAAAAATTTTAAGCATGAACGATTTTAAGGATATAACGAATTTTAGCAATGCATCCGAAAACGAAAAGACTATACCCAAGGAATTGTTTAAGTTGCAATCCGTATTGTCATGCGAATTTCTGCCGATTGAATGTTTGCACGAGGTCAAGCAGTTTCTCGAAACGCAAAATATCGACGGAAATTTATCTCTTAAGACATTATGCATTCAGAATACGGAAGAAGTAACGATAATTCTGATGGATAGCTGTCCGCAAACTGTAGTACAATATGCGAAGGTATTTTTAATACAATAATAATGAGATATCGAATTTTTATCTAATATTTTGTTATAAGATAAGTTAATGTCTTTTTACATATTTCAGGATAAATATACGAAGGATACTGAGTGGAAGTTTCTTATTGAATTAACACGGGACAAAATTGCCACTTCAACGATGGAACAGGAGCTACATCTCTTGTACACACAAATTATGAAAGGTAAGTCGAATATTTAATATAAACAATACTCTGAACAGAATATGCAATAGACAGTATATAATGCAATAATTTTTTCTGAATTTTTATAGAAATCCTGAATTATTTACCGCATGCATTGTCTATGAAAAGTCTACATCGCATATTGCCGAGAGATGACATGGCAGCATTTCAAAGATGCACCGAAATGTGCAATCAAATTATGCATGCGGATCATGTAAAATCATTGATAATGGAAACTGGACAACAACTTTTGACAACTCTAAAGTTGTGAATATAAGGTTCCATTAAATATCATTTATTAAGTTAATTTCTAGACAAGGAAGTGATAATACTAAGGAATTACGAATATAAATTCCGATATATCACATTTTAACAATATTGCGGAAAATTACTTTGTGTGCACTTATACTCGCAGATTAATCATTTCTACAAACATTTCAGACATATGTTCCTGATTAATCTGATCAGTTATGTAAACTGATATTCATTAGTTAATAGTTGTGCCGATGCACGCATTTTTAACAATCAATAACTTTCATCAATTATTAAATGAAATTCGAAAAGAGATATAAATAGAATTCATTCTATAATTAACTGTTGAATCGTTCTATATAGATATATTATATTATAACTAAAAATATAAAATCTGTCCCAGAGCAAAAGTGATGTAATACTTAATAAAGCTTTATCTAAAATAACGAATGTATACGAAAATTAGATATTTGGAGTGCATTACATCACAAATATTAAAATATTTAAATATAATTAATTAATGACTGCATTTACAAATAATTATACAAATAATTATACAATGTTTGAATGCTCTACATATACAGATCGTATCAAGATTTTTCAGAGTTTAATTATCAATCGAATTCATTCTGCTCTGGAACAGAAGGTATGTCTTTAGAGAAATGAATTTTACTAAAATAGTTTTTATCAAATCTGTTGATACTAACGAGTAGTTTTATGTAATCAATTTTTGAGTGTTACAAAATATGTAACTTTGATGTGCCTTTAGCAATAATTTCTCTTTATTATAAATCTAATTATGTTAGAATGATTAATAATATTTATAATTCATCATAAAAAATAAATACATAATAACCTCTCAGTTGCATTTTTATCTTATCCATGATTTCTATTCCTGACAAAGTAATCAATAATCACTCTATTAGAACTATTAATAAAAGAAAGAAATATAAAATTCTATATTTTTATTAATGTAATAATAATTCATAAAATAGTTTCAGTATATATACTTATAAAAAAGGTTGCAACTTTCTTTTCGAATGGGTTTCAGAATGCAGCCTACTTAATAGATTCATAAGAATCAATCGTTTGGTAATAGGTTGTAAATAGGTTGTCTTTCGAAATTAACCCAAAAATTAAGTCTTACAACTTTTTAATGTCCATGAGTGTACATAAAATTTTAAATAACAATTTTATGACAAAATTAAGAGAGAGTTTAAAATTAGATTTTAAAATTGGAATAGAATCAAGATTTAAATTTGAGTAATTGGAATATTTTTAATAGAAATCAATTTAAAATATACACTTATATCTATTTTTTATAAAAACAAAAATAGATATTAGAAATGTAAGATATTGACAAATTCTTATAGTTAGCATAATAGACGTTTGTTCGCGTCGCATGCTCCAACATGTTCCTGCCATAGTTCCTATTCACTCTAATGAGAGCATTGGAGTAAAAAAGAGTTATGATAGGAGCATATTGGAGCATGCGACGCGAACAAATCTTAGATTACCCTGAAATGTTATTCAATTGTTATTCATAAATCGTATTTTACGTTAACAATAAATGAGTTATTTGTCCCAGTTTTATATTTCTTATATATGTATATACAGAATATCAAAGTTAGAGAGCCAGTACATATAAAAATGCAATAACTCAACAATATCTTAAATGTCATCTATTTGTATGTACATTTTTTGTGTTTAATTAGAATTTAATTAAATGTTAGAATATATCGAAGACATTCTATTATTTGTTGATTACCTATTTAATTCCGAATGTATTCCTAAATAGTCCATATAAAAATGAACCATTGTATAATCCCTGATAGCATTTGTGTCCGTTTACATTATTCCAAATTCCTTATTTAATCTTGGTAAATCTCTAGAAGAATATATTATGGGTATTTTAAATACATGAGTAACTGTTATAATGCTTTTATAGGCGCAATTTATATTAGCTACAAAATATTGTATAAAATCGTATTAAAAGAAAAATATAAATAATCGCTCGTATTTAAATATATGCAAAGCAAAATTGAACAAAGAATTCTTTTCTGTGTAAGAATTCTTACCTGTTCTCTACGGCTTCCATTAAATCATATTTGCGCATCAATGATATAACTAATCTTAACGTTGACCATATTGTATTCGACATTGCTTTCGGAGATACACTATTAGCTTGTGGACCTCTTCCAGCAGCTTGTTGATTCAATGCTGTTAAAAGGTGCTCACCTGCCTCCCTTTAACATAATATAATTTTAATATAATAATTTCATTGATACATTATTTTTACAAGTAGTTTGAGAATTATGTCTATATTTACTGATATGCTGCAAGATTAACGCAAGATATGCCGAGATTGTAACGTGCTCTAATAAATCCAGGAGATAATTCTAAGGCACGATGATACGCATTTACAGCTTCTTCTGATCGTTGACCATTAGCTAGAGTAGCTCCCAATCTATTCCATAATCTGGAATCCTTTTGGGAATATTCAAATGTGTGTATTAGTTTCATTTATCACAACAGAAATAAATTTTACTTACATCGGGACGCACGTGCAACGCTGTTTGAAAACAATCCACAGCTTTGTTGTAATCATTCGATAAATTGAACAATATACCTAATCCACACTGTACGTCCGCATCAATTTCATCTCGAGGATTCATTCTTGCGGCTTGAATATACAGATCTTTGACTTCATCATATATTTTGCTACAACGAAATAACATGTAAAAAAAATGTTCTAAAATTAAAACGACTTTTGACTTACTCATATAATAAGGTAGACACATTGAAATTCGGATGTTCATCTTTTTTAATATTAGATTCTGAACCTGCAAGATGTTTGTATTTTTCATTCTTTAATAACCATTCCTTTAATGTTAGGCAGGCTTGCTTTTGGTAAGACTCGTTTGCATAAGAAGCTGCTAATGTCATGAGAGCAACGCTGTTCGATGGATCCAAACACAGACAACGATTTAAAGCGGAGATGGCCAAAGGATCCTGCTCATTTTCAGCTTGTGTCTTGCCAAGGAGTAACCAGGCTTCAATGTTATTTTCATCCTGTTGAGCGGCAGCTTCAAAACATAGTACAGCACTTGGTAAATCACCCGCCTCTAGTCGTTTCTTGCCTTCTGCCAAAGTATTTGGCAAATCTTTCATAGGATTTGTCTCAGAGAAATCATATTCCTTATTAAATGGATCATAATATGTGTCGAATTCTGATAACCACGGGTGTGTATAGGAGTTTCCATCTGCAGAGATCTTATCCCATTCTTCTTGAAATCGTTTCCATAATGACTCCATATTATCTCCTAAAATGTTAATTATTCTTATATTAATAGAGTCATTGTAATTAAAGACACACATGCTTAGTTCCAAAAAAAGACATTAAAATATTACCTGCAACAGAATTTTCTTTTACAAATTCGTCTATCCATGTACCTGCAAATTCTAATTCTTCTTCTACTTTATTCAAAACTGTATTGTCATTGAGATTAGCTGCATCATTTTCTATAAATTGTTCTATCCATTCCTCGCTTGTTCCATTCAAGTTGATTGCTGTTTGATTGCTTTCTATAGGAATATCACCTTCTCGTTCCATGAATTTCATAAACCTTGAGTATGCCAATTTTGGCTCTTCAGCTTCTTTAATTTGAACAATATTATTTTTATTAGTAATATCCTGTACAGCATCTGTCTTATATTCCAAAAAATCTTCTGCCCATTTTGGATCTAAACCAAATTCATTTATCTCGTAATTCGTGCCTTCCTCCTCTTGAACAGGTAAAATAGATGCATTCCATATATCGTCTGCATGAAGTTCCTATAATTCACTTGTAATAATTATCTTGTAATAAATTTAGAAATAAATTACAATTCTACAGAGATAAATTAAATAAAATTACGTCTAGAGATTTAGATGTAAGATAAGGATTTCCCCAAGCTGTATTTAAATCATTCTGTAAATCCGTTATGCTCTCAGATCCAGTTTCTGAATGAATATTTTGATTCCTTATTTCCTGTAATAGATTATTCATTCAAAATATCTGCAGGCAAGATTTCTCTAAGAATTGTAGGATAATTAATTTGCAATAATGAAATATTTTACAATGCTAGAAATAAGTATAATTGTATAAAGATAAATTTAATAAAATTACGTCTGATGTAAGAGATGTAAGATAAGGTCCCCAAGCTTTGTCCAAGTCATTCTTTAATTCCCTTATGATCTCAGGTCCAGTTTTTGGGGGATGAATACTCTGATCTATTTCCCTCATTTCTTGTAATAGATTATCCATTCGAAACGTCTGTGGACAGGCAGGTTCCTCTAAGAATTGTTGGACCAATTGATCTGCGTCCGGTGTTTGGAACGTTTCCGACGAACTAAATGGTCGATGAATTCCTTCTTCCTTGAAGCCATGATCTCGCACATAATGCGATGCCAAACGTATCAGAGAGCTGGAACCTCCACAGTCTCCTTCCACTAATTCACGAAATGCCATCGTTTTATATTGTTATTGAATTCCTGTATTGAAAAAATTTTCTATTTTATTTTCTTATATATTTTTATATAAACATCTATATTATCTACATTATCTATATTATCTACATTAAATATGCTATATTACCTACATTAAATATTAAGTATATATTGAGTTCAACAGTAGATACTAAAGCCTAATCTACAGTGCTCTTTGCTTATTGCTTTTTATCTCTTGCTATATTCTCTTTTTGCGACTGTTTCAACAATCATATTTTTTGTTACATCATATGTTTCTTGTTTTTTTCGAAATTCATTTTTATCTTGGGCGACAGAAAACGAAGAAACAGAATAAGAGGGAAAAAGGTAAAAGGTAAAAAGCGGTAAAACGCAAGAAATATTGAACATATAATATGAAATGTGATTTTACCTAATGAATCAAAGAGATAAATATTTTAGATACACGAAATTTAATTGCAAAGTCATAGAAAGTTATAGACAAAAGTCAATGTATCATACGAGCATAGATAGGCAATTGCAAAAGTTTTAATCTCGTATTATGTAGAATAAATTGTTCAAAGACAAGAAGGACAAGAAGATAGCTGCAATTGAGCATTCAGAATCCGAAGTTGGCGTACGATTGTCAAAAAGAAATTCTCATCGCGTGAAGTTTGATGATATTAATCAACCAATTCTGTCAGTGTCGTTTCGCTCGCGAGCCGCGTAAAAACAATGATCACCTCGATATTTCCTCGTCGTTTTCGTCCGTTCCGTCCTTGTTGTTACACACTCAACGTTATTGTGACGTACTCTTTCAGAAGCAGCAAGATTTTGGCGATCGAGACTTTGCACCGGAACTGGGGAAGGGGAAAAGTACGAAGAGGACTGGACTCTCGCCGATCGAACGCGCGCAGTAGATCGGTGAGTAAAAGAGAGAAAGAGAGAGACAGCGAGAAAAAGAGAGATAAAGTTACCGGAGGAGAAACTTGGAAAACGGAAAACATACATCTCTCCCTTTTCCGATAGGACGCTGATTAGAAAAATATATTAATCTGCTTTAATAATGAATTCGGAGCAATACATTATTTATTTCGTCCGTTATTTCAATAATCTGCGCCTTCTGCACTTTGCGAGAAGTGCATATTTGTGGTCGCGGCGAGTGACGAATGATGTGTTCGGGAAGAGACTATTAGCGCTACTCTGTTATTTTATCTTCGTTGTTTATTAGACATAAAACAAGGATAGAATGACACATAGCGCTAATAGCGTTTCCCCGAACACACCTGAAGTGACGTTAGGCAGTCGAAGCTGCTGGACGCTGATTGGCTCGCTGCTTCGGCCATGTTGAATTCCTTCGATTATCGAAATTTTGAACTGCGATATTGCGATTCTCGAACTTGTTATTCAGTTGCCTATTGCGGGACACATCGAAGTCGGAAGGCGGGAGGACATTTCATATTTCTCGTAATTATTATCCGAAAAAGGGCTCATGGACGCGAATAGTGATCGCGAGTGTCATTCGATCGTCGTGACGTATAAAACATTGATTGCTGCTGTGTGCTAATAATACCGAGCTAATAATGGCAAGGATCTCGGAGAAGCTTTTTTGGTGGATTGGAAATCTGGATTGTTCTCTATTTATTCTCATCACTTTCTCGACCAGATATACGACAGCACGGTGAAAACTCGAGTATTACCAGGTACATGTATATAATCTGTAAAATTGACTGCATTGTTGATGATTGTCATCCATGGCTTTGACGAGTTGTACAATGTTGGCGCGCTAAAAATTTATTATATGGCTGCTTTCGTTTAGATATCTTTTCATGTTGACACTCGATGCTTTTTTTGGCATCAAAATAAGTCAAAATCAAAATCAAACATATAATAGAAATCGATGAATATCAAGCATCAATTTTGATTACATGATCTATTTTGATGCTGAAAATGAGCGTCAGCATGAAAAGGTACCTTTTGGCTGCTCACGCGCTGTCGGCTTCATTTTATCATTTTTTTTTTCCATGTGTAATAAACAATAAAGATAGAAATAATAGCGAATTCGGTTACTTGCTACACAGTGGATCAGTGCATACTAGAAGCTGTTATGTATACAGGATGGTCCACTAAATCGATCATCTAATATCTCGCTTATTTTTTGATGATAAAAAATGTTTCAAATTAAAGTGGAACGGTTTCGAGGGGGATCTATTTTAGTCAAATTTGCTTTTATTCTAGGTGGAGGCGCCAAAAAGATCTGAAGATCACTTCTACTTTTTTAAATGGAATTGTATAATTTTTTATACAATATGATTCTTTTACTTAAAAAAAATTATATAATTCCATTTAAAAGAGTGGAAGTGATTTTCTCTTCATATTTTTTTGGCGCCTTCGCCTAGAATAAAAGCAAATTGATTAAAATACGTCTCCCTCGAAACTACTTTCGTTTAAAACATTTTTTACATCATCAAAAATAAGCGAGATATTTTAGATCGATTTAAATGGACTATCCTGTATACATGAAATTGGCGAAGTTCAAATGTAAAAGTATATAAATATTTAAACGATTGACTATCTACTAATGATATTATTACATTATTTAACAAAACATTTAACAATACATGTATTTAATTGTCGAAGTTGATTATATTGCATAATCATTGCATATTGAGATATTTTATATAAAGCAGCTTTTAATATATGTTAGTCCAGTGTAGTGCGAGTGATCGAATTCATTAATACTTGTTTCTACCAAGATTAATTTTAATCTAAATCTGTAGATTAATTTTAATCTCGGTTCAACTTATTCTTCATCTTTTTTTAATTTTTAGAATTAGAAAAGGGCGAAGAGTAAGTTGAACCGAAATTAAAGTTAATCTATATTGGTGGAAATGGGCATAAAAATTTCTAATCGAAAAAATTCTATCGAATCAAAAGTAAATATAGATGGTAACTGGAAGATAGATATATAGTTACCTATCGAAGATATGTCGATAAATATTAATCGTCGGTAAATATGAAAAACATTAATGGTAAAAACTTTTTACTATTACTCGAGTAATAGTTTAAAACGCGTATAAAGATATTTACACAAATTATGCTATCACGTTTTACATATATATATATTTTTATACATTATTTATTTTATACATTATTTTTATTATTTTCTAGTTTGCAAAATTAAAATTGCATTTTGTTTGGGAAGAAATTTGAATTGATTATCCGGGAAAAAATGTTACATATATAATTATATTTTATATAATTATATATAAAACATTTTTTTCCGGATAGATAACGAGAAATAATATTTTTTGGAAAATTGAATTAAAAGTTGATAGTTGTGTTAAATATATGATGATTGTGATTACTTATATAATAAACGTATCATTAATAGTAATTTTTGTAATTAAAAATAGACGTTGCCTATTAAAACAAAATCTTCTCAAAGGATAAAATTATATTTTCCTTATTATCTAATAATATGAGTAAGCAGGTATTCTACAATTACTGAAATTAACTGCGTATATTATCAACACGCTCTTTGAAACTAATGGATCAATTCTAAGTAGAATCATGAGGTTCGTAATTTGATCTCAAGATTTATAAGAACTTATGATTGATGTTCTAATTTTATGCTTGTATATACCATGTATGATTCATAAATATCTAACGATTTCTCGATAAATCTTACAGCTAACAAGAAGTTATCTGCAAAGATTAGATATAAAGTTACATTTGTAAATTCTTACAAATTTTACGAGAATATATTACGAATCTTAGAATTTAAGCATTATAAGTCTTTCACATTATACTTTAATATATTACTTTATATATTGTTGCTTTCGCTAATGATTAAATACTTGTATTGATATTTAAGCAAAATTTAATAATTTTATAGACACATATATATATATATATATATTTATGTCTATAAAATTATTAAATTTATATATATATATATATATATATATATATATATAAAATTATATATAAAATATGTCAATTTTATACATAATTATGTATAATTATATATGAAACATTTTTATATATGGTGTTGTTAGATAGATTGTTGATTTTTTAACAATTATTTAACAATGCATGTAAACATAAATTAATGAAAAATATAAATATCAAATCAACGTAGTAAACTATTATATAATTATGTACTCTAATATTATATATTTACCATATAAACATGCAAGAACAATTATTGCATTCTGGTTATATAAAACTATTAAGTCGTTCTTTTTTATGTATTTATTAGATAAAAATGTTATAAACATTGACGTAATAAGTATATCTTAAGATTGTGCATTCTTATTAAGTTGTTACATAGTTTAGAAAGAGGGAGAGAGAGAGAGAGAGAGGTAATTAGATACATATTACTCTTTTTTTCTCTCTCTCAAATATTAATGGGGGATAATTACACAAAAATTAAATTGCTCTTTTTTTATTGCTTTCTTTATTGCGTCTTCTCAAAATTAAAGAGAGATACTGATAAGCTTTAATTGCATTCTCTTTCTAACAGATTGAAAATATTAAGATCAATTAAGACAGAGGACGCGCAGTCCACACCTATTATGTTTATTAGAAAATCTAGCATAATTTGTATCTAGCATATTTATATTATATGGAAAATATTATTAACGATTATAATTTTTATGAAACGAAGCTGAAACCATTGTACTTTTACATTTTATTTCATAACGTAATACAAAAATTGATTATACTATAATGATAGTATTTGGACATTTTTCTCTTTTCTGAAGAGATGTTTCGAAATATAAAAAAATTAATAATGTTGTAAACAATTAACATTTTTTATTTTTTCCATATTTTCCTTGTTAGTTATTTCAACGTTCTTCTAGTTGATACTTTGTGACGAAAACCTTCCATTGTTCAGGTTTATTTTTTTTATATCAATCCTGTATTAAATTCATCTTTTTTTTTTGTCTTTCAGTTCTTTTTGTCTTTCTCACATTTAAATCGAAAAGCTTCTATAACAATCTCTGAAATCAATAAAAAAAAATTTTTGACTAAATTCTTGACATGTCCGTCATATTAAAAAAGTCACTGTCAGATTGTTAAAAGATCAGAGTGATACACTTTATTATTTTGAGCAGCATATGTCATAAATAGCAATATTACAGTGAGATGCAATTTTTATTATATCTATATAATATATATAACGATATATATATAACGATATCATAATGACATCATGTTCAGCAAAATCCTCAAGTAGAACACCAGTCATTATGACATCAAAATGATAAATAAAAGTCACTTTTACGATTTATTATAACATCACTATTATGTTAAGATAATTTGTTGTTCCGCTTGATTGGACATTCGCACGTCACTACTTTATTGTAGTGTTACTGTAACTTTTTTTGTTATAGAGGTTTTAATCTTTAGATCCCCTTATTCTCGCTCCTATCCGAGCAAAATTTTGCGCGTCACGTACATCGATAAAATACGTGCTGCATGCGCTTGTCACTTCCATTGTTACTGTTATTTCACTTTTTAATCATAGAATTAACTAGAAGGTAAATTAACGTAGGATTAACTTGAAACTAAGTAAAATTACGATTGAAAACCATCTCATGACGATGTAATCCTTTAATAGAAGTGTAAAAAACGAATGATCCGATAATGACAAGTAGAGAAAAAATAAGGGGGAAAAAAGGTTAATTTATAATAAACATATAATTTTTTTTCCTCTTTTCTTCCGTCTTTTCTTCTCTCTTTCTTTTTTATAATAAACTTTTTTGTAACTAATAAGTGTGAATAGAAAATTGAAATTGAAGCAAAGAATATTTAGTGAATCAATTGCAAAAATGATTTTACAAAAAATAATATTGAACGTTTTCTTGATCATATTTTTAAGAAATTAGAATATTTATTATGAAATTAACGATACAAAATATTTTGATGGCTTTAAATTATATATAATATCCCTTTTGCATATCTATTAATCTACTTCTACATTTAATATACATTTAAATAATACAATCTTTGAACTATAATATTTAAGGTTCGGGGAGATGCTATTAACATTATTTGTGTTATCCTTGTTTTACATCGAATGAAAATTAAAAGTAAAGTGGCATAAATAGCGCTAGTGTCTCTTTGATGCACTTCTAATGTCAGTTATTAAGAAAAACTTAAAGTATGTTAATATTTCAATTCTCACAATTTCTTAATTATGTATCTTTCTGATTGAGTTTCCCAAATGAAAATATATTCTCTCGAAATTAACTGCGAAATATTATTTTGGTCATTTTTTTGCCAGAAGTTTCTTACTTATACAATCATAAATTATTCTGAAACTACTGATACATGTATATTGTTGAGGAATATTTGATTTCTATTTTAGGAATATTTGATTTCTAATTAATTAACTCTTTTTAGTTACCTGGAGGTGACCATGAAGGGTTGATCATCTAGAAGATCTCAAAAAAGTATGCTTTATATTCCTAAGATCTTTTTTAAAAATGGCACTTAAATTGTCCGAAATTTAAAATATTCTTTTTGCACTTTCACCCGCGTGTTGCCTCCTTGTATGTTAGCCTTTGCAATTTTTTTAAATATGTTAAATATGTTAAAAAACTTTAAAAATCCTGCATTCTTGCATATTCTACAATGTTTAAAGTATATTTAGTAATTTTTAGTGATTTTAAAGAATTAAAGCTGTAAATACAACAATCAATTAAAATATTGGGATTATTTTGCTCCCTGTGTAACTAATAAAATTTTCAGGAGATGTGACTACGAAGGCTTAAAGAGTTTATCGTGAAAATTTGTTAAAATCGTGTATGTATACCTTTAAAGAATTTTGCATCTGCCGTCATGCATGGCGCTTTTCTCATAAAACAATTATAATATTGATCTTACAATCTATTATTTTGAAGGATATTTTCTGCGTTAACTTTGTCATACTGATCGGAGTACAATTCTTGCGCTAAAATACAAATCAATGTAATAACAATGATCGTCACGATATAGTTTAATCGAATCATCGTTTCTTCTGTTTTCACGTTAACTTATGAAAGACTGATTGAATGTGCATTTTATTTATACATTTAGCACGAGATAAAAAATTACCATATGTAAAATGATGAATACACATGGTATTATAAACAGAATGTATCTGATTATAAATAAAAAATTGAGCTATAGTCATTTCTAAGTAATCAATGCACTGATCTCGTAATCTATTTGAAGGATATCTTCTGCGACACTTTGTCATATCGATCGGAATACAAGCATTTCGAAATACATATGGCTAATTAGCAATACAAACAATATGTATATGTTTTCATAAAGTTTTTACATAAAATTTTCCACTCGTAATTTTTATAAATGAGCTAGTGTAATAAATGAAGTATAACAAATGAAATATACCTCTAGTATAACATTTTTTCTACATTACATAAATGAAATAGTATAATATTAATTTCCCGGAGACAACTTTGCACTTATATCAGGGTTGCCACAGACCTGGAAAATCGGGAAAAGTTAGGGAAATACAAATTCATCAAGGAAACCGGGAAAAATCAGGACTCTTTGAAGAATTCTTCTTAATTTTTCCTTTACACGTTACCTATGGAGTCTCCCTTTTGTAGCATTTCTTCCGTCTCGGCTATCTTAATTCCTTTCTTTTTGATAATCTTCTTTAATTCTTCGCTAATTATTTCTGTTGCTTCTTCACGGCACGTGCAAGCTGTATTATTTATTAATTAGATATTTTGCACTCTAGCTCGAGTTTTTAAACAAATGATTAATTTCTTTAAATTTAACAGTAAATACAAATTAAATAAAAGTACAAACAATCTAAATTATAAATATTATTAAATTAATTATTAAATTAATTTATTAAATCTTAAATATATTAATATAATAAATTGTTATATACAGGGTGGGTTTTAGATATCTAATGGTTTTCAAAATGAAATAACAAAATATAAATAAAGTTAAATATTAATTTCTTTTTATATAACAATAAGAAATACCCATTTGAGTATATCTGAGTATATTTTAGTATGACTGATTGTGAGAGAGTTTAACAGAAACAGCTGTTTAATAAGCGCTTAATTATTTTTTATTATATTTAGTTTCTATATTTATTATTAGAGCGAAGAACTAAAGATAAAAATCAACCATATTAAAGAATCAGTAAGCGGTTCACATTCACATTTATTAAATAAAAATATTGGCATTATACATATCATTATTAAATAAAAATGCGAATGCAATAGGTATGTAGACCGAACATTCCAATAAAATGTTGGTTTAGAAAGAGAGAAAAAGCTTGATGTATATTGATCTTTCTTTAAAATATTAGTAAGGGGGGAATAATGATATATATGATATACATAATATTAAATAGCCCTTCCTATCACCTGCCTCAACATAAAACGAGTTAAAAAGATGTACTATTACTTTTCAATATCGCGTTCTCTTTCTGAGCGAACATAAATGTTAAGGTCAGGTTTAAAATAGGCAGCGTACAGCCTATATGTATTACTTCTACAATCGCAAATAAATAACTTAATTTGTATCGAAAAGATTAATAGTTATGATTTTTAAGAAAAAAATTAAATTTAAACACTTTTACATTTTATTTCATTGCATAACACAAGTACAAATTATATCAATAATTATAGTATCTAGAAATATTCTATCTTTTTTAAAAAGATGTTTCCAAATATTTAGATCCAATAATTTTATAAATGATTAACATTTTCTTGCCGTGCCCTCTTTGTTGATTATGTCAGCAATTATCTACCAGCGTTTTTTTTTCATATCCTCAACAGACTTTGCAATTAGAGTTTCCCATTGTTCAGGTTTATTTTGTACAAACCAATTCTTCATCGTAAGTTGTAATTCCTTTTGTTTTTGAGTACATTTCTTACATTTAGTTTGGAGAGATTCACTCAAAATTTCTAAAATCAAATTGCCATATTGATTTTAATTCATAGTATAGCATAAAATTCTCTTTTTTTTCTTCTTTCTCTAATTTTTCCTTTATTTTAATTAACAAGTATATATGTGAAATTTTGAAAAATTAAGTTTGAAGCAATAAAAATTTAATGAGCCGATATTTATGCAACTTTTATAAAAGTAAAATTAAAAAATAAACCTTTTTCTTTATATTTTTAAGAAATTAGAAAACTAAAAATTAAACGTTACAATAATCTTTGAACTTGCCTCTAATGAAAAGCAATATTTCCTATATGATAGGGGATGTCTACTTTTAAATTGCGTTTGAATGACATAATCTTCGCGCAATTTAATGTCAGAGTTTAGAATAGAAAAAGTTCAAAATATGTTAATTTCTTTAATAATTTATTTTTTTGATTTTTTAATTTTTATATTTTCTTATATTTCTCAAATGAAAAAATGTTTTCTCGAAATTAATTGAAAAACATTATTTATTTTGATTACTATTTTTATTTATGCTTATAAGAAATTTCTTATATAAGCATTAATTAGCATAAAGCTATTGATACATATAAATTGACAACTTAATTGTTAATTAAAATTTGTCGTAAAATTTTATTCGTTGGAAAATTCTAAGTATGTAAGTGTACCTTGAAAGAACTTCGCATCTTCTGTCGGGCATGGCGCCTTTTCCAAAAAACAATTGTAGTATTCATCTCGTAATTTATCGTTTTGAAGGATACTTATGGGATCAATATTGTCATATTTATCAGAGTATAGTTCTTCCGCTAAAACGCACAACAGTGTTATACTGATAATCCTCACGACATAGCTTAATTGAACCATATCTTCTGTTATTTTCACACTACTTGTGAGAGAAACTGAATCAGTCAATCAAATGTGTATGTTATATACCTAGCATGAAATAAAAAAAATTGACCTTTACAGATGATGAAAGCCTTATATAAGTAGGTATATAGGTATAGGCGGGTTCCAATGGATTTAGAGGGGGGCACGGGGCGCAGGGGGAGGAGAGTGGTGATACTCATCGGCGCGGGGAAAAAGGAGGAAGGCGCAGAAAGCCTCGGCGCTATCGGTTTATAATGATACGTGATGCCACCATATTGAGGCCACCCCACACCTTACCGCCGCGACCGCCACCGCCACGAACCCCGCATTCACTCCAAAATATGTTGCCATCTTCTTCTATCTCCCTTTTTTTTCTTTTCGCACCCAAAATCATAGATATATTAGTCCCAGCGCTATCGGTATTTACATAAACATAAGATCCCGATCGATGGAATATATAAACATGATGACCTTTCGCTGTGCTTTTCATATTTTTCACCGCCACCCTCCCAAAATGCATCGATAACAAAGGCTTGCAAACACTTGCCGCATATACTTACCATATACTTACCATCTCTCTTTCTCTTATGTTTCGTCATTTCCGTTGCGTTGTCGCTCCCGTTGTATGTTCTTCTCGCACGCAAATATATTTTGTCACACGTTTTTTATAATTTAAATAGAGAGAACGCTTAATACAGTTGTGACCGTCTGTTGTGCAGTACCGTTGAGCGTCAAGATACTGATAAGACGTGTAATATAATAGTGCTATGATAACAAGAAAGGAATAATCATACATCCAGATATATAATTTAAATGCGTTTATTTTTATATATAACATAATTTTACAATATATAGTTCTTATTATATAGTTCTTACAATATTTATAAGCAGAAACTTAATTTAATTTTATTAATTTCAAATCGAATTTTAAGCACCTGCTTCCAATTAGCAATAAAATGTACATTTTTTCACACTGTTTATAATATTATCTAAAGCATAAACTATTATCTCACACTCTATATTTGATTTTTTATTATAAATTTTGCGCAAAAAATATACAGCATCACATTTATCGATGATACAATTTTCACCTAAAAATGTTACAAAATATTTAAAATTTTCGTTGACGATATGCGTATACTCACTGTACAGCTCAGAGTATACATTCTGGACACAATGTTTGAATTCGAACATGAAGAGCATGGTTGACGGCTTCGTATACAGACATGTTTCGCACAGTGTTAATTTGACCACATTCACATCACGCATTTTTATGACTTTTATCACTAGATCTTGGACTAATAATGATGAAGGTACATTCTCCACGCAATTTTTCAGTTCAAACATAAAAAATACAGTTGATGACTTCATGTACATACAGACATGTATCAAGTTATGATAATTTTGCATTATATGTAACGCGTATTGTAACAAGTTCTACAATAGAAAGATTTCAAAGATTCTTGTGAAAAAATCAATTGCAAGGATCAAATAAACAAAATGACACACAATCATTGCCGGATTCATATCTTATAGTTTGTAACATCATAATTTATCTGTATTGAAAGTGATCCGATAAAGATCTAGACGTTTGTAATGAATTGCTCAATTATTATTAGTATTAATTATTTAACTTTTGATCGGTAAAGTTAAACAAATTCATACATACGTACTTAATGTACATACGTACATATTTTATTTTATTTAATTTTTAGTTTAATTTATTTGTGCATTATTTACAAAATAACAAAAAATATGACGACTACAGAATTAAACGAGAAAAAATTAAGTGTTCAGGTGCACAAAATGGTGAGGCACCAACAAAGTCTGCTGCTCTAACTCCTACCAGAAAATGAGAATAAAGAATTAAAGTGTAAAAAGCGCCAAAGCGAACATAAAATATAAATTTACAATATAGTATGAAAGATTACAGAATAAAAAAAAACGTAACATAACGTAGCATAAATTTAAGATATATTAATATTGAAAATTGAATACAATACTGAATACGATAGTAGTGAACAAGTAATAAATCAGTAGCATACAATAGCAGTGCGGGAAGGCTGAGAGACGACGCAGATGCGAGAGAGAACGTTTGCGACCATAAGAGATTCAGCGCTCAGCAAAAAATAAGATATGCAATATTGAATATACATACGTTTCATACATACGTTTATATGTACGTTCATACGTTTAAAACGTCTGTGAGGATGTTAGTCTGTGACTTTAACATTAAATAAGAATTGTACGTTTATGTTATTCTGTGTGTGTGAAACTAATAAACAATTGCTCGTCGATGATGCATTTGAGTCGCAGTATAAAGAATTTGAATTTCGAAACGTTCTACTCGCAGTATACATGATATATCAAGCATAAGACATAACAGATATATAAACATATCAATGTGTGAATCGAATTTGATGATTTCGTAAATTTAAATCTTCCTACGTATCATTGCACGATTCATAGTGTTATTGATGGAACATACAGTGAAGCTCATCCATAGACGTTGTGGAACATATATTATTTCAATGTCATAAAATGTAATTATGATATTCATATTAAGTAAGAGACAGTAAGTTCAATTTTTATAAAATTTTGTACATTTTATACGTTATGTACTTTTCTAACGTCTATTTACATATTTTTTATTTTCTACAGCGCATCTTCTCATACATCTTCGAAACTTCGCTACCTCATATCTTGAGGAGATATGTATTGATATTGACAGCATATAAAGTCTTGGACGTCGAGATCGTCGTGGGTCCAACATCTCATGTAGAAATTGCGAACGACAATCTAGATAACCGCATAACTTTGCCTCATGCTACATGGAAGGCGTTCATCGAGATGTGTAGATATTGAGCGATTAATGCAATCAACTGTCCCATCATCACCGATTCAAGAATGTAGAACTTGTTAAAGTATGTGATACGAAAAACGTAAAATTGTAAAAATGTCATTGCATGATACATACTTATACAACCTCTTCTTATTTGTGGTCGAGCAATGCGTTGAGCATGTGTACTATAAACTAAGTCAATGTACGGTGTTAGTAAAAAATTCAAATATTTTGTATCATTTTTAAGACAAAATTGTATTACTAATAAACACGATGTTGCAAACACTTTGCATAAAATTTATAATAAAAGTTCTATAATATTATAAAATGTAAACTAGTGGTCTGAATTATATTGTATGCTGCATTAGATATTAGATAAATAAATCTATATACATATTTAAAAAATATACATATTCCTTTGAAAATTTATCTTTTCCCTAATCTCTTCATTATTCCTTCTTCATATCTTCGTGAAAAATTACTTAATAAGAAAGCGTGAATCCGGCTGTTCGATTTATACCATTAAAATATTATTAAATTTATGCTCGTATCATTCTATTGTAAAATCGCATCATAAAAGTCATAAAATGAATACCATATCTTTTTAATAAAATCGCGTACGAGAGGATATATATCAACAATTTGTGACTATTATACGCAAAAATTGCATTAAAAAATCAATCATGGAGTGTGAATTATGTGCGCTTCAGAAATTGTATACACTGCGTTAGATTTAAAGTAAGAAATAAATTAATGCTTTATAAAAAATGTATAATATGATACTTAAATATATTACTGAATTTTTAAAATTATTTTCTCTCTCCTTTTTCCCTGCCTCTATTCGACAGTTTAGAATTGTATATGATAAGAAGGCGTGCAATTTTTCCTCAAATAAGTTAATCAAATTAGTAAAATAAGAATGGAATAATAAGAAATTATAATTCTAATTTCTATTTCTTTCTAGGTTTCCTCCACAATCCTAAAATATTTTTTTCGCCCTCTTCTATGTCATCATCTGCTTGTCACGTAACTTTGAAACCTGCACATTCCTGTTTCT
>Ga0157364_1000297_pt1 | contig 30282 bp, 28 predicted proteins | sample AttsexASBM2_FD_111476 | JGI IMG/M metagenome (GOLD analysis project Ga0157364, IMG submission 111476) | Fungus gardens microbial communities from leaf cutter ant in Ribeirão Preto, State of São Paulo, Brazil - Atta sexdens ASBM2 | ecosystem: Host-associated > Fungi > Mycelium > Unclassified ... | reverse complement strand
TAATATATATATATATATATATATATATATATATATATATATATATATATATATATATATATATATATATATATATATACTAAGCACGATGTGTGTATAAAATTACATGTAAAACGAAACGATTTATATATACGCGATACGTAAGCGATTCGAGGATATAGAGTTTAGCGTGTTCGATATTTTCGCGTCCGTGACAAGACTCTCGTTTTTTCGCGTTTAATATGCCCCCATTCAATCATGCCAATACGCCGATTATATACTACTGAGAATTTGCTCGGTTATTCCATACAGTAATTATAATCATCACATTTACTACCGTATATGAAAATCGTCGTTACGTCTCGACATAAAAATTCAATCATGCAATGGTGTATACGTTTTCTTCTCGTTTTAAGGCCGTATTCCTGCCAGGCCTGTGACGTTGTACATGCTGATCATAGCAGTCTCTTAAAGATTTTCCAAAAAAAGCGCATGGATGGTATGCAGGCAGATAGATGTAAATCTATACGAACTTAGAATTTACTGCGTATATATAGGATCTCGTACGAGTTGTTTTATCTCGTACATGTTGTGTCCCTATGTGACTGCGTGTCGAGAAGTGTCACCAACGACTCGTGCAACTTTGGATTAATTCCTCTAACGATCATGCAGTCGTATTATCGATTAAGGACTTATACACATTAAGTTCACTCTTATTTGCTCGCGTAGATTAATTGCTATGCTTTCAAAAAAGATTTCATTCCTTGATAAAACCTTACTTAGTGACTTAGATATATATTTATATAAATTTATATGTATACTATACGTCCACATGCGAATGCGAGATAGAGAGAGAAAGAGATAGGAGGGATGAGAGTGATGACTTCTGCGATCGGGGTACATCACAGGGGTAGGGCGGTGGAGTGCAGGGAAAACTCGCAGGGCGAGATTCTCGTTTTGATTTTTCAGCCGGCCCGGTGCGGCTTTACCTCTGCACCGTGTTTATCACGTCCTTTATCGTATTCTGCACATCACACAAGAGTCTCGTGTTCTCGGTGATGTTGCGTGTGCCGGCAGCTCGCAGCTGCCTCGCCTGCAGCTCGAGTCGGGTGAGCAGATCACGGAATTGGAATCTCGCATGCGGCGCAATCGCCGTGTCCGTCAGGTTGACGCACATGCCGTGAAGCAGGCCGACTTTGTCGGAAAGCTGCAGCCAGCTGGCCATAATTATGGTGGGACTACCCTTCAAATTCAGAATGCTGTTTTCTATAACGTTCGAGATTTCCATCACGCTATGCTTCGCCCCTTTCGTCATTTCGCCGCTAGTCTGCTTGCTGCTATCGTCATCGTTCTGCGACGATTTGTTGCAATTCGGCGTGGCATATATCGAGGAACCAAAATGTTTGCTGGAGGGTCCGAGTGGTTTCAACGGTTTGGCTGGTACGATCGGCTTTTCCATTTCCAAAGTTACTGAGGATGAGGTGGGAGGCCATATTCGCGGATCGCCTTTGCTGGTTGAGCTTCTGGTCGAGGCACCGCTATGATCTTCTGGAGAGTCCTCGCTCGCAATGTCACCGACATCCTGTTTGCTACTCGCCCCTCTCACATTTAATTTAGGACTAAGTGGTTGGTTATCACAAGAAGCCTCTTTGTTCTCCCACAATTTTTTTAGGCTACTAATACTACCGGTGCTGCGGCGCTTGTCATCGTTCGCATCATCCATGCCAGACGACGAATCCGCCGAATCCGCGACGTTACTTCCCTGTGTGCAGTCGTCGAAACGCGACGACTTGCTTCTCTCGTCCGCCACGGCCCTCTCCTTGTCAGTGTCCACCTTTCGCAACCGAGCCTTGAAGTCGATTATTTGACCGTCCGGATTCTCTTCCCTCTGTGGATTACTTCTCTTGTCTACCTTCTTCAATTTGAAACCTACGCTAGCAGCACTCAATATATGACTTTCCGTAATTGGCGAGGTCATCGAGATCTCCTTGTAGCCACTGCTTCTCTCAATGTGCGTGCCCGGCATGTTCGTGTGAACGTGTTCCTGAACATTGGACACATCGTTGCTTTTCAACATCGAGATCGCATACTCGCTCGGGACGATATGCTGCTTATTGGCGGAATCCATGCTGAAGCTGGCGCACAACTCGGATAGAAGCTGCGACGCCGGGTCGAGCGGTGCCGCTGACAGAGGCGCGTTGCTACTAGCGACGCTACCAGTCTTCTTCGCGAAGCCGATACCACCGTGTTTCATGTCTGCACTCTGCTTGATCTCGTTGATCAGCTTGAGCTCCAGCATCTCCTTCATGCCGGGTTTGGACTCGAAAGGGTCGGTGGTACCGATTCCGATTACGGCACCGTCGATAGGCGGCGGCGGTGGTGGAGGCGGCGGTGGCGCTTCCTCGGGTGCCACGATGGTCGCATCCAATGATTCCGTTTTGATCGTGCCACTGCTCGTCGTTTCCTTTGGTCTATAAACTAATTTCTTCTCCTCCGCGGACTTACCAATGCCGCCGCCGCTACCGCAATGCGCATCGCCGGCAGTCGTTTCCCGGCGTCGCAGATTCACGCCGAATCGTGAACTAGCCTCCTTCACTGATGGCTCCGCGTTTCTCACATCATTATGTCTATCGTCCTGATCGTGATCGCTGATCTCATCTTTGCTCCGCCATTCTGCTTTCACTTTCCTAAGGCCGACTGGCGAGCTCGCTATCTTCGTGTGAGAAGAGGATGTCTCACATGGTGACGCTGTTGTGATAGGTGGTGGCAAGTCACAATGATCGAAAGCTTCGTCCGGAGGAGGTGGTAGATCCACCGGTGGTGGTGGAAACTCCAGATCAGCCAGAGTTGGCTGAACTGATCTCGATGGGCTGGCGGTACGGAAGCTGGAATTGTTCGGCACTCGAAAAGTTCGCAAGCCAATACCCTCCGTATTAGTCTTCCTGATACCTACGGCACGGCTGCGAGGTGAGTTCGGCGGCTGATAGGTATTCACCACTCCGCTCGAAGAGTTGCTACGCGTCATCTGTGGTTGACTGCGTAAATTGTTCTGACGAGGTGAAAGGGAACGGTGCTGCGGGATCACGTCAACAACGTTCGCGGTGATAATGTCCTGCTGTTCTATGACTGCATTGGATAAAGAGGATGTGGCAACATTCTCTTGATTCGGCGGCATACCGCTTTGTCGTAGGGACTCCAAATATGCCCCAATTCTGGCTCCTTTTGGCAGAGTGCCGTAGCGGTTGATCGCCCTCTTAACATTTTGCACCTCCAGCGCACCCACGTGGACTAGCTGAAATAGATTTTTATTCTAAATCGCGGAATCGCTTCTTCGAATCAAACAATGCAAGTTATTCAAGCAGTGCTAAATGCATTTACCATCGAAACGGACTTTACTTTGAGATTCTTAACACAAACATACAGAAATATTATCATTACAGTATCTGGTAATATTTAATGTCATACATGGGTAAAGAAGGTATTGTTTCTGTGTATTTATTTCTAGTATTTATATAGCTTTGAAATTGTGGCCGCTCAACGTAAGATCATTGTACCTTCTGAGGCAGTACTTCCTTAGACGTGTAAGGTCGAGATTTAATTTGTTTCTGATTGCATGGTAAGTTGGATACTGGTTCCGGCGAGGTTGACGGTTGAGGAACAAAGTTATGTTCTGCTGTCCCTTGCGACCCATCTCCGTCGTCGTCCATATCGCAACCTCCTGTAGTAATTGACTGTGTAGCCATTGTCACGAGATCACGTGTGATACCTGAGTCGCCATTTAATAAGGTGTACTGTATATAATCTATAGCTAAGGTATCTCTCCAGCATATTGTAAGCACAACGCGTTATAGACATTTCTGGAGGAAAGCTAAGAAAAGAATATTTGCGGCGCCTATCAATCTTATTCTCTGCTTTATCTTCTAATCACACTCCATTCATCCTAGGGTCATTCTCCTTTAATCGACATTCAGTTAACAGCAGATCCTTAAATTGTGTACATTGTAATTCTATTAGTTAGATAAGAGTGATGTCATTGACAATAAACAATCAGTGAAAGTGAGAAATGGTATATGACGTGTGTTAGTTTTCTGAATGATTTTTTGTGATTGTATATGTATGAATAAGAAGCTCAGTAAACTCACGTAACACTGCTTGAACACAATTGAATTTTATACGATGATAAAATCGACGAAATAATATGCCTCTTGCGCAGTTGAATCTCAATCTTTAGAATGAGAATAATTAAACGAGAAATCAAAATGATACATATCTAGAAATCTAAAACCAAAAAGGAAAAACGACGTTCTACTTGTACCTCTGCAAAAACAAATATCATGCATGAGTACCTAACATGGAACCTGTTGGGTTTGTAACTCATTGTCAGTATGATAGATAACATATGTAAAGTATTGTTCCCTATTCGTATAAGTGGGAACGAAGAACTGTAGCTACGATTAACAGTATGTACGAGATGCAGACGCTCGAGAGTATGCATTAATAAAATATATATCCAAGTACTATTATACCGGAAATTAGTATTCGGCGTGTATTTAACATTCAAGTATACATACTGGCTCGAGGAGAATGACCCACATTCATGAAGCCGTAAATCACTGTAGGCGGAGATGCATATCAAAATTAAACTTAAAGTCAACTGAAAGTTGAAGTTTGAAGAAATAAAAGAAATCAAATGGAAGCAGCATTCGTGCATTCATCATTACACTTAATTTGATATAGTGGAATACCTTCAAAAATTTTATCAATACCATTTAGATCTGTGCCATCGTCAAGCGTCATAGTGCTCACTTCAACATTTTGTTGATCTTGTTCTTGATAGGCAGAATCTCGAAAAGAACTGCACGATGATAGCAAACTGTCACAGAAGATAAATAGTTTTGTTATATACCGAATTATGATTGTATATTTTATAGGAGAAAAAAAAATGTAAGTACCTTGTTCGCTTAGGAGGTGCTGGCGCCTGTTTTCCTTTTTTATTGGTAGATCTTCGCATTTGAACCATATTACTATTACTCCTACTTGACAAACCTCCCATAAAAGTACTTAACTTGGTGACCGAGCTGGCTCCTTCTACATAAAATATATTTTGCCGAATAAATATTACTATTTTAGATAAATAATATGCTATATTAGATAATTTTCTATATAATGTAAAAACAAAAATTATATTCCAATATTTAAAGAAAAGAATATCAGAAGCAATAAAATTAAAATTTCAATATTCTTTGAAATATATTAAAATTTAGAAAGATCAAATTTGAACTATCTTTTTTAATTATACAAAAACATTACAATTCACACTTTTTATTTCAATGTAAAACGTATCACATGGTTGAGTCATTATCAACATTAAATATTACCTTGCGTTATGCCGGAAGAAGATAATTGCTCGGATACAAGAACAAGTCCATGTATATTTCCTGTACTTCCAGTCTGCGATTTTTTGTATGCTAGCAATGGAATTTCCCCCCCACCTTGAAGTTGCTTCTCTACCTCTGCAATATTGCAGGAACATATTATAATAAGAACATAATTTTTTTTTATAAAAAATACAATTAGTTAATACTCTAATCTAAAATAATCCATTTACCTTCGGTAATACTAGATTCTTGAAACATATTTTCTAATGAAAGGTGTATTTCTTTAAAAGTTGGCCGTTCTGCCGCTGACCATTGCCAGCACTGACGCATCAGATCATAAACTTTTGTTGGACAACCGGGAGGACATTCCATTCGATAGCCTTTTTCCAACATGTGATAAACGTCCGTTAGATCGACACCAGGATAAGGAGACATTCCATAAGTGGCAATCTCCCATAATAAGATACCGAATGCCCATACATCAGACTGTAAAAATCAATTATCATTATTCGTAATCCAATAACGTAATAATTATATTTCTTAACGATCTTTGTACCTTTGTGGAGAATTTATTATATGCTAAACCTTCTGGTGCAGTCCATTTTATAGGAAATTTCGCCCCTGCATGGGCTGTGTACGTATCGTCTCTCATAAGACGAGCTAGACCGAAATCTGCAACCTTAACAAGATGGTTTTCGCCAACCAGACAATTCCTGGCCGCCAGGTCGCGATGAATGAAGTTTCTACTCTCTAAATAACTCATGCCGCTCGCAATCTGTGTAGCCATATGCATCAGAACTACAGCGTTAATCTGATGCTTACTCTCGTTTCGCAGGTAATCTAGGAGATTTCCTTTGCTCATGAATTCTGTGATGATGTAGAACGGTGGTTCACGTGTACAAACTCCAAGTAATTGTACCAGATTTCGGTGTTTCATTTCCTTCATGATAGCCGCTTCCTCTAGAAAATCCTTCAATGCCATCGTATCCTCCTTCAGAGTTTTAACCGCTACGGTCATATTGTATCTCTTCCAGACTGCTTCATATACATCGCCGTATTGGCCGCCTCCTAACTTATGTCTCATTACTATGTCCGTCCTGTTAATCTCCCATTCGTCCGGCTCCGGACTTAAAGGGAAGACAGTAGGCTTATTATGCTTTGGTGCAGGATAAAGCAGTTGCGTTATAAGGCCATCGGCAAGCATTGAATGATGATGCACTAATTCAGCCAACGTGTTGAATTTGCTTTCCGTTGTGACAAACATCTTTCCTTCGCTATCTTCGTTGATCCTATAGTGATACACTCGACCCTCGTATCTCAAAGAGATGCTACGTTGTCCGGGACTGCTCTCCGATTCCCGTACAAGAAAACTACCGTTTATCCCTGAACTCAGCAGATACTCTGCAGCATTCCTAGATATCCTCCCATGGTACCAAGAGTGTTTTTCCAAGGAGTTCACGGGTGTAACGTAATTTGATGGTACCCATCCCACTTGCCCAGAGCTCGAATGAGCCTCGCACCATTCTCCGCTTTTATTATAACTTAGGATACGTACTTGTTCACCTGTTTAGAAAAATTAAAGAGTAACATTTAACCTATGTTATACTTATAAAAAAATCAACATTTACGTTTTAAAATTTGATGAAATCTTTATGTAATGTTTAATGAAAGATAAATTTAATACCCTTTTTCAAACTAAGTTGATTCTCCCCACCAGCTTGAAAATCATACAAGGCGACAAATAATTGAGGATCATCTTCCTCTTGTGCTAAAAGGTTTTCCTTGCTAGTCCATCTGCATAAAAATGGAAAATATTATTTCTAGAACTCAATAATAGGTGATATAAAGATAACATCCTTTATATTCAAGATTCTATATCTTCCTATTATGTATTAAAGATAATTTATATAAGAGTCTTTTATAGGCTGACCTTATATAAAAATAGATAGATAAAACAGCTATTATATAAGCATGACATATGTCCTTCAGACTTTAAACAGTGAAACTGACCTATTTGCTGCTTCAAGAAGTCCGCTAGCAGACACACTGGCGTGCTGTTGAATGTTAGCTTGCTGTGAAATTGATTGAACACTAGAACCACTCGGAGGATCACCTTCTGGCAATGCTGGAATGTGAGGTAGAGGTCTACTTTGCAAAAGTGCCTCTGTAAAAGATAGAAAACAATCTTCTATGTAACCTTCAATGTATCCAAAGGAAAACTTCTAGTACTGATAATCTCAAAGCAGCTCTTATATAATAATGCAAGATGTTGGAAAATCTCATAATTACATTCAGTAACATTCACAAAGTAACATAATACAATAAGAATAATTAACTAGTCACTGTGAATCTTCATATAGATATCTTTTTATCTTTTTTTCCATAACATACATGCTTATACATTGCAAAACTCTTATTTAGTCAGTAATAACTCTATTAATTCAGACAACATATATGCCAATATAAACATTAATTTATATGTTAGAAAACATAGCAAAATTAGAGATGTTTCTTTACTAAACTTTACTCTTTACTAAACTAAACTAATGTACATTTCCTGTATTTAAAACAAAATAGGTACATGTTTGAAATTTGGTGAAAGCAAGAAAGAAAGTTCACTATAATCTAATGCAGTAAAAAAAAAATAAATCTCGAGATTTGTTTTTACTCTTACATTAAGATTTTTCTTCTCGCTTTATTCAAATCTTAAACATATATCACTTTAAGCTCCAAAAATGAATACTATATTAGCTATATTAGCTAAAAGATCTTTAGACTATTTTTAAGTTCTACTTTCTTATCATTGTTATTAGTCTACAAAGCTATTAGTCTATAAAGATATCACATCATGAAAGCACAATAGTGTTAAAACATGCCACAGGAGAAGTATGCCAGTTCCAACATGAGTTGCAAAAGCATCGTGCCTCAACATGGACATCCAATGGAATGTGTTCAAGGAGACTACTTTAGGAGTTCAGGAGTCTAGGAGCAAGACAGAACGATAGGGACGTGTGTTCTCACCGCTGTGTTCGGTGAATATGTTAGAGCCTATAACGCGCGTATCTTTGAGGTTTCTGGGCTGTTTGCGTGTTTGTCGCACGGTGGACCCGGCGGGGATCACCCTGTCCTTGGTCTGTTGAGCGCCCATAGCTTTGTCCGCTGATTACCATACCATGCCCCTCCTTCTCGGGTCTGCGTGTAGAGGCCTGTCTGGCTCCTGGTTCGGACTGCCCTCGCGGTCGCGCCGAGGAACACTTCACTTCCGGCATTCGACAGGCGCCGGCGACGGGCTCAACATCGTCGTCGATCGTCGTTGTCGTCGTCGTCCGCGTGAGCCCGGATTCACGCGTGCGAGGACACCGCGTCGGCCACGAGCGCGCGACCCACCCACCCGATCGAAGCGCAGATCACAGTGCGGGCCGCGGCGGGGCCATTCACATTTTTACATGTCAATTACCGCTCTCTCTCGCTGCCTCTCGCCATATTTGACAGCTTTTGACGTCGATTATTTAGTTTGTCGATGCATTGCTGTGCGGCAGCACGACGCTGGGCGGGTTCTCATGCGGTGCCTTCCACGGTGCCCTCGTTCACACGCTCCTAATTCCGAGTCTGTATCGTCCGCGTATATAGATATCGAGCTGTCGCGAACTGCCGATAATCGCTTTATTCATAATCAAATTTTTTATTGGTTCAGTTTTTCTTTTTTTCCCGGTTGGACGACCTCTTTTCTTTTTTTTCTCTTGCGATGCTTGATTTACATTTATCTTGTTTTTAGTGCGAAAGATTTAACGCGACGCAACTAGAAATGACTGGAAAAGAGAATAAGAATTTAGACGAAGGACTGCAAAAGGATATGGGAAAACCGACCAATCATAAGGCTGTGAGCTCAATTTAAAGAGTTGTCTCAGTCTTTCGCAGTCAATTTTGTATGTACTTTCTTTCTTTTTTGATAAGATGTAAATGGATGGACCTTTTTTCTTTAGATAATTCGTGTTTCCACCAACATGTTCCAACGTCCTATTGAAGTGGGCGAATAGAACATGTTGGAGTTTATTAGAACATGCAACGCGAATAAACTTTTTTTCTTTCTAATTATACATATATCTATTTCTTTAAGGCTCCTGACTACTTAGCCAGCAACACAGAGGTCTAGTTTATATCGTGTACACCTTAATACACGTACTAACTAGTAACTTCCTATTAAATTATTTTAATTTCAGCAATGTATTTAAAGAATGGCTACGTTCAGCGGACTCAACAGTTGAGTGAGCGCTATTGATATATTCTTTCAGATCTAAAATGTTAATTGAATGATCTAAAAGAATACACCAATAACAGTGAACGCCCATTCAATTGTTGAGTCCGCTAAACGCAGCCAATGATGTATCAAATTGGTATACATCACAATGATTAATTAAATACACATATCATGTATATGTTTTAATGTATCGCTGAATTTAAGCAGAATCCATCCGTTCTTAATCTCAAGCAAGATGCTAATATGGCTCTCTGATTAGTTCATGCACTAGCTTAAGACCATTTCGAATCTTGAGCAACTTCTATAGATTCCGCTCTAAGGCTATATCTACACAAACTTGCATAAATGTATGCATAAAGAAAATTATCCAATCACATTTCTTCTAAAAAACACACGTAAAATGTAATTGGACAATTTTCTTTATGCATGTTATGCGATTATGCAAATTTGTGCGAATATACCCTAAAGCGGCACACGATGCTTATTTTCCTGCTGGCTTGCTAACTAGATTAGATCTTGCCAACGTATTGGCTGCGATGCTGTCAGTGCTAGGGTCCCTATTCTTGAAAAATATCGTATACGAAAAACTAGAGAAATGCTATAGTTATGTAACATATACTATAGTATTTAGTTTTACGCATGCGATACTTCTCAAGAATAAGAGCCAGTATCGCACTATCAGATCTATTCTTGAAAAGAAACTTATACGAAAGTCTAGGGAAATACTACAATATACGTTACATATATTATAATATTTTCCTAGTTTTTCATTTACGTTTCTTTTCAAGAATAGAGCTCCTGTTTATTTTACTGGTTTTTGAAATTTACAATGAGTGTATTTCGAATTAGTTTAGCTTATTTTTTCTTTTAAGTAAGTTGACTCTTGTTATAGCTTTTACTCATTTCAATGAGCACGTTAGAGTAAGTAAATATATATAGTAGGAACATTTTAGAGCAGGTCAGAGCATGAGACGCGACAAATCTTTGGCATTCGCTGTTAGATCAATATTACATGTGTTATACGTTTGTTTTTTGTCATACGGCAAATTTTTCAAGCCTGTCAATTGGCTGTAGGACAAAGATCCGAGATCCTCTCTGTCTTGCAGCCAATTAAAACGCTTAAAAAATTCGTCATACGACAAAAAATGGATGTAATATTGGCTTAAATTGGCGACGATTTCGACCAGATGGGAAGCCTCTAGTAGACTTTTTGCTTTACGAAAACGACAACCATAGAAAGATGATGAAAAGGTGTCTTTTTTTTAAGTTTTCTTTTTTTTAAGTTGTCTTTTCTAGACAACTTAAACTAAATTAACTAAAATAGAATCGATCAGCAACCGTAACCGAATCTGTAGTGTGATTACCGAACGCCATTTGGCTGTACAATTTTCTTGTATAGTTTAACTTCTCTTTTGCAGCTAAAAATAGCAGATCATGGACTTGGAGTCGAGAGTTAGCAAATCGAATACCCTATAAATATATAAACTAATAATCATATTAAAGAATTTTACAACAATTATAAGGTTGTTTTCTCTGCTGAATGCATTTATACAACCATTGATGGAATCGAGCTTTAAGGCGATATTCATTGCATCGACGCATAATCAAGTACAATGGGTGGGGGGAGGGGAGTCGCATCTCAGAGATGCATACTTCATGACCGGATGCGACGATTCAAAAGCTGATCCACGCCGCCATGTTGTTGTGTCACGTGACTGCACTGGGCCAGGCCAGGCAAGGAGCAAGCAGTGCGAGGTGAATGCGCCGGGTCAAGTCTGGTGCTGGGATATTCGATTCGCAAAAATTCAGGCGTCTAATTAATACAAGACGAGCTGAGGCGGCCCGGAGCGATGGACGCGCGTAAGCTCACCGAGCTGTTGCGGGCGACGATCGATCCCGCGCAGCAAAAGGAGGCAGAGGGACAGCTCAACCAGGTATGGAAATTCGCGAGCGAATTAGAAGAGAAAACGTGCTTGTGCGATTTTACCCGGCGGAAGGTTAAAGGAGTGAGCGAGAAAGAATGTGCGTGTGCGAGGGTTAGAGAGAGAGAGAAAGAAAGAGGGAGAGGACGAGCTTCCGAGCATCTCTAGCACATGTGGCCTCGTCTCGTGTCGATCCTCGTTTCCGATTTTGCACATGTGAAACCGGGAAACGCGTTCTTGCCAAGAGAATAATGCCGGCGTGCTCATCATTGTTCCCGCCGCCGCTGGAAAGGGGGAAGGGGATCTTTTTTTTCGACAGACTTCGTTTCTTCTTGGTGATGAAGCAATCGCGACAAGCTCGGTCCAACGAGAAAGACGTCGGCGAGATCGCAAAGGGGATACCTTTTGTCCGAGTTTTGGGATAAATTTTAGCTGGACTTTCGGACCCACGCGGACCTATGCTCGCGCTCATTAACCTCTCCTCGCGCGAGGAGATATTCTCGGAGCGCCTGCACTCCTTTGACCCTCGACGTGGTATATAATTCTCGAGATCATATGGATCAGTTATGTCTTTCACGTTGCGTGTTAACGCGTCGTATTCAATGAAATTATCCCAACATGACCTGTAATTTTACAATCTGTATTATATATTGCTAGCATGTTATTTTTATATACTTTAAATATACTTTAAATATATATGTGTTATGTATATGCTATCTGTTGTTCATGTTCTAAATGCTCTATAAATTACGAGCTTATAGAATAACGGTAACATCATAATGATAATGATAATGCAATGATGATGTTCCTAAAATTATGATCCTAAAGCCTGCGGCACAGGCTTTTCTTGCTGGATTGCGAGCTGGATTAAAATCTTGCCGTCATATTGGCAATGCTGGTATTGTCAGTATTGCAGCCAATACGATGACTAGATTTCAAACTACCAATCCAACAAGCAAAAAAACAAGCATTGTGTGCTGCAGGCTTAAGTTCATACATTAGGTTTTTTTTATTACTGCACTAAACTATACTAGAATTTTCCTTTTCATTCTTATAAATATTGAAATATATTTATCTCACTTATCTCATTTTAGGTTTTTTTTTATTATTGCACTGCAGTAATGTTAAAACTTTCCATCTCATTTTTGTCAAATATCAAATAGGATATAAAGAGAATACACTAATTCAGTTATAAAAATTAAACCTCTGTTCTTTGTTGCTGCACTGATGCTCATTTCCACCAATGTAGATTGTAACTTTAATCTCGGTTCAACTTACTCTTCGTCTTTTTTTATTTCTAAAGCCCAGTTCCAATTCACGGTTTTAATTGAGATTCAACTTATTCATTATCTCTTTCCAATTCTTTAATTGGAGAGATAAGAAACAAGTTGAACTTCAGTTAAGAGTTAAAGTGAGGTATGGACCTAAAGATTAAAAAAAGACAAAGAGTAAGTTAAACCAAGATTAAAGTTAATCTATATTGGTGGAAATGGGCATGAATTGTACTAAATCTTTAGGTTCAATCTTTGTTTTTTGTGACTGGATTGAAGTACATTTTTGGAATTTAAAGTGAGACAAGTATATGTTTGATATTTGGCAAAAGATAGTTCCAGTCTAACAGGAACAGAGAAAATGGATTTTTTGTTTCTTGTTGTACCATTTATCTTGCTTCCTTTTCTCTTATGTTAGAAAATAAAAAAAGAAAAGACAAGCCATGCATAAAGTTTAGTTAAAAAGAACAGGTTTTTATTAAGTATATAGAGTATATACTAATTCAATTATAAAAAACAGAGCTTGTTCTCTACTGAACTACTTTAAAACTTTCTAGCTTTCGCCAAACTTTAAATATATATTTATTTTATTTTAAGTATAACGAATGTACAGTAGTTCAGCTGCAGAGAATACAATTATGTGTTAGTTCATGCTATCTGTTGTTTACGTATTCTGTATATTCTATAAATTACCATGAGTAGAATTGTAGCATCAAAACAATAATGCGACAATGTTATTATAAACAATAAATCTATGTGTGTGTGTGTGTGTGTGTGTGTGTGTGTGTGTGTTTAAATTTTTCAGATTCACAAAATTATTGGTTTTGCACCGACGCTATTGCAGGTAGTAATGTCAAATGAAGTTGATATGCCTGTTAGACAAGCTGGTAAATATTTCTTTGTGATTTTCTTATGTAATACTGAAAACAAATAATAAATTACAAGGCTTAATATTTCGTTATTTTTATAGGTGTAATTTATTTAAAAAATTTAATTACTTCACACTGGGCTGATAAAGAAGTTGAAAGTGGGCCCATAGAATTTAGTATTCACGAGCAAGATCGTGCAATGATACGTGATGCCATAGTAGATGCCGTGGTACACGCCCCGGACTTAATTAGGCAAGTTGCGATTTGTATTAATTATTTTAAAAAACGAATTCTTATTTTAAAAGCAACAACATCAAATTATTTAAAAAAAAAGAAAAAAATTATTTTTATTTAAAAAATTCTCTTACCAAATAATATACCTGCAAAAAGAATATTTTTTTAACATCAAATATCATTTTTATCATTTTTATTTTGCAGTCCTTAAAAAAAATAATTTTTTTTGAATGATGTGTATTGTGTGTTTAAACAATAAATCTTTTTGTGACAATTTTGATGATTTTTAAAATGAAATTAAGTTGTGCTTTTGATGATTAATAAGTAATGTTTATTTAATTCATAATAAATATTTTTAAAAAATTATTTTTTGAGTTGTGTTGAATTGTGAACTTTTGAAGTAAAAGAATGATATAAATGTACACATTAAAATTGTCATAACATATCTGTATTGTATGTTTAGAATTCAATTAGCAGTTTGCATCAGTAATATAGTTAAATACGACTTCCCTGGAAGATGGACGCAAATAGTGGACAAAATTACGATATACCTTCAAAATCCCGATGCTGCGTGCTGGCCTGGTGTTCTCCTCGCGCTGCAACAGCTTGTTAAAAATTTCGAGTATGTTTTATTGTATGCCTTTAGTATTCCATTACGTAGGAAACAGTTTTATAATGCTCCGATACTTCTATCCTGAAACTAGGTACAAGAAAGCAGAAGATAGGGGACCATTAAATGAAGCAATGAATTTGTTACTCCCTATGATCTATCAATTGATATTACGCTTATTGCCAGATTCATCTGAACAGTCCGTTCTACTTCAGAAACAGATATTGAAAATTTTCTTTGCACTTACACAGGTATGCAAAGATTTAGAGGTATAATGTAGCAAATTCAGTCATTATTTGCATTAGATTAATGTTACTAAAAGTTGCTATACATGAAATTAGCAAAATTAAATTGAATATTTTGGTTGATTCAGTACCCATACCCCAATAATGATAATTGTCACATTATTTAATAGAATATACATGTATTATTTAATTGTCACAGTTGATTATATTGATGTCACTGCATTTAGACATTTTATACAGTCTTTAATGTGTATTGATTCAGTGTGATCGAATTCACATTCAATAGATTGAAAGAATAAATATCTTGAAACCTAATGATTATTTCTGCAGTACACACTTCCCCTTGATCTTATTTCGAAAGAAGTATTCTCACAATGGATGGATGTGATAAGACAAATAGCTGATAGGCCTGTACCGCCAGAGACTAATAATCCAGATCTTGATGATAACGAACGCGTGGAACTGCCATGGTGGAAATGTAAAAAGTGGGCGTTACATATTTTACACAGAGTATTCGAAAGGTAATTAAAGTCATTAATGATGATCGAAAGATCGAAAGACAAAAATAACGAAGTTGAAAATAATGAAAGTAAAAAGATATTTACATTCTTTGATTTTTGCACTATTAATTATAGATACGGTAGCCCAGGAAATGTAACCAAAGAGTATAAAGAATTCTCCGAATGGTACTTGCAAACCTTCAGTGCCGGTATTCTCGAAGTTCTTTTAAAGATCTTGGATCAATATCGTAGGAAAATTTATATCTCTCCTAGAGTAATACAGCAATCAATCAATTATATCAATCAGGGGTAAGGATTTATATGTTAACAAATGAAGATTTTTTTTTTTATTTAGATTTAGCAAAGTTTAATTAACGTGATAATCTTTTCTAGTGTGAGCCATGCATTTTCTTGGAAATTTTTGAAGCCTCACATGTTCGAGATTATACGTGATGTTTTATTTCCCATTCTCTCATATTCTGCCGCAGATGAGGAATTGTGGAATACTGATCCATACGAATACATTAGAGTAAAATTCGGTAAAGTTGAATTAATTAAAACACATTAATTTAAAATATATAGAGAGCTTGAAATATCAATGTATTTTCAGATATTTTTGAAGATTTTGTATCACCGGTTACGGCAGCACAAACCTTGTTGCATTCGGCATGTAGAAAACGAAAAGATATGCTACAAAAAACGATGCAGTTCTGTTTGGAGGTGTTAACTAGTCCAAATGCAGATCCAAGACAAAAAGATGGTGCATTACATATGGTGCGTTATCAGTCAGAATGTGTCCGATATTTTAATTTTTTTTACGTGGCTATACATTATTTTTTATTATTTTTGTACATGTGTTTAGTGTATTGTTAACATAACATGTAAAATTATGATTTATTTAGATTGGAAGTTTAGCCGATGTCTTATTGAAGAAGAAAGTTTATAAGGAACAAATGGACAAAATGTTACTGCAATACGTATTTCCCGAATTCAACAGTCCTCATGGACATATGCGTGCGAGAGTAAATAAGACAATAATTAGAAACATTATTTTATATATATATATATATATATATATATATTACAAGTATATTACGTAATAAAATGAGAAAAATATTCAATGCAGTGACAATTGTTAATTCTGCTTTTAGGCCTGCTGGGTGATGCATTACTTTTCAGAAATTAAGTTTAAAACGGAACAAATTTTAGTTGATGCAGTCGGGTTAATTACAAATGCCCTCTTAAGAGATCAAGATTTGCCTGTTAAAGTCGAAGCGGCCATAGCACTTCAGATGATGCTTTCATCACAACAAAAAGCTAAAAAATACATCGAACCATTAATTAAACAAATAACACTTGAATTGTTGACTATTATAAGGCAAACTGAAAACGATGATTTGACGAGTGTTATGCAGAAGATCGTCTGCACATATACTGTGCAATTAATTCCAATTGCTGTGGAAGTGTGCCAGCATTTGGTAAGAAGTTTGAGAAGTGTTAGCATTTTGAAGAAAAATTGTATGATTAAAATAATTATATATATATAATAATAGAAACGAAGAAAATTATTATACTAATTATACTAATAAAGTTTTTACATCATAATTTATGCTTCTAATCGCATACTTATTAACCTTGATTTTCTTTGTGTTAAAATTTAAGAATCTGTATAATTGTTATATTTTAATTTTATATAATAGAACATATGGTATATATTCTTGTATATATTCTTCAGGCTGCTACATTTAGCCAAGTGCTTGAAACAGATGAAGGTAGCGACGAGAAGGCGATAACAGCAATGGGCCTGTTGAACACAATAGAAACACTGTTAACGGTAATGGAGGAACACCCCCAAATTTTGTTGCAACTCGAACCGATCGTCCTCCAAGTAGTCGTTTACATCTTCGGACATAACGTAATGGGTATGTTCTTCTCTCATTCAAATTTTTATTCTCCGTTTTGGTGATTCTTGATTACTTGCATTTAATAGATACCATATGGATTTATACTTCAATAATCATATTTTCTTTGTAGATAGTTATTAGAGAAATCCTAATAAACTCAAGAATACTGTTCTGTCTTCTATTTATTTAGATATTTGATCTTTTTTAACAAATTTTTACAAATTTATACCAAGTAATTTTGGAGTTTTGTTTTTGAAATAAATTATTTTTATCAGCAGAATAATATTTTCTAGTCATATATATATATATATATATATATATGAGATAATAAAGTTGGAAATTGAATCCGAGATTTTTTTTTAGATTAATGTTTTACTATTAAACCATTTAGCACAAACTTTATTTACAATGTTTACTTGTATATGTACTTATATATTTTCGTATAATATACCTCTGATCTATATATATTATTTTATTGTGATATTAAGCATCCTAAAAAAATGCTTTCTTTTCTTAATCAGAATTTTATGAAGAAGCCTTATCGTTAGTTTACGACCTAACGGGTAAAGGTATATCTGAAGATATGTGGAAAGTCTTAGAACTCATGTATCAACTCTTTCAAAAAGATGGTTTTGATTATTTTACTGATATGATGCCTGCGCTACATAATTACATCACTGTCGATACTCAAGCGTTTTTATCGAATGAAAATCATGTTCTTGCTATGTTCAACATGTGTAAAACTGTAAGTAACAGAATATTCTCTTTATATACAATCTAATAATATTAGTTTCTAAACAAGATTGTGTTTCTATATTGAAGGTTTTGACTGGTGATGGTGGTGAAGATCCAGAGTGTCATGCTGCCAAGTTATTAGAAGTTATAATTTTGCAATGTAAAGGACGTATAGATCAGGTAACGTAATATCCATAGGAATTATGTGCAAATATATTATCATCTACGAAGTATAAACGAATAAAATGATTCAATTTTAGTGTATACCGTCACTTGTACAATTAGTCCTCGAACGCCTAATGCGCGAAGTTAAAACTTCGGAGTTGCGAACGATGTGTCTTCAAGTAGTCATTGCTGCTTTATATTATAATCCCGCGCTTTGTCTGGAAACAATGGACAGATTACAAGGAAACTTTGATCAATCAACAGAGCCGCTCGCTTCGCGTTTTATAAAGCAGTGGATCAATGATACTGATTGTTTTTTAGGGTATGGATTTTTATTATATAAAAATATTCTAATATGAAATTAATAAAATACAAATACTTAAGATATTAATTTTCTTTGTGATAACGAATTACAATGATTTGATTATAATGATTGATCTTCTCTATAGCTTGCATGACCGTAAATTGTGCGTTCTTGGATTGTGTACGTTAATCAGCATGGGTCCTGCGAGACCACCTGCTGTTAACGAATGTGCAACGCAAATTATTCCATCCTTAATCTTGCTATTCGAAGGATTGAAAAGAGCATATGCCGCTAAGGTCACAGATGGAGACGATGATGACGAGAATGAGGAAGAAAGTGATATTGACGAAGGTTAATATTTTGTATAGAGAGTGTCCCAGATTTATTATTAGAAACTTTAGTAATATATTCTATGAGTAGAAATAAGAGAAAAATGTTGAAGATCCCTATATGAAGATCCCAAAATCTATAGCAAAAATAAGAAAATATAGAGAAAAATAAGAGAATATAAAATACATGATAAACTATATAATCTAATTAAATTCGATTTTTAGATGTCTTATCATCAGACGAAGACGATATAGATGATGCTAATCAAGAATACCTCGAGAAATTACAGGATAAGATAACACGAACTTCTGCTCAACATGGTTTTAACGTTAATGCGACTATACAAGATGGACACGGTGATCACAGATCAGATGACGATGATGACGATTCAGAGTATGACGGTAACGAAGAGACTGCTCTTGAAAGCTATACTACACCTTTAGATTCAGAGGATTCTAATCAAGATGAATATATCGTTTTCAAGGAAGTTATACAAAGTAAATATTTAAAAAATAATATTTTATATATATATATATATATATATATATATATATATAAATGATTTCAAGATACGTATTAAAACGTATTAAAATACATATTGTGTATTTATTATTTTTAACTAGATATTGAAAGAACCGACATGGCTTGGTATAGAGCCTTAACAAGTCTTCTTAGTCCTGAACAAGAGAAAGCTTTACAAGAAATTATTCTTTTGGCGGATCAACGCAAAGCAGCTTTAGAGAGTAAAAGGATCGAGCAAAGCGGAGGTAAACTTGTACTGCTTTTAATAATTGAGAATTTGCATTGATATATGAGTTAATAATATGCATATTCTTTTATTCTGTATATTAGTTCATTAATCTATAATTTTAAATTTTTTAGGATACGTCTTTCACTTACAGACTGTGCCCACTTCGTTTAACTTCGGTGGAACACCTTTAAGTCGATAAAGACTTAATCATTTCAATTTTAGGTTAACTAAGTAAGTAAACAAATTATACTGAATCTGAATTGGATATTTGTAGCACATGAACATTATATAACTATTTCGAAAATATTACGCATTTCCTATTTACTATTTTTGTGTAAATTAATTGTACATTACTAAGGCAATTCTAACAAAGATAAGACTAAAATTTTATCCTCATGAGATCATCAGTTTTGTGCATACTGTTTTATGAGACAGCAGATTTGCTACTTAGTTATCATGTGAAAATGTATATTACACATCTTTTACACATTTATTATAAATAACAATTCGATATTTTTTTATTCAAACAAAATGTTACTCCTCATCTAGCAAGTTATAACATTTTCTTGACAATTTAAAATTATTTTAAATTATACTATTGAAATATTTTAACTCTAAAATACTTTTGGTTAAGAAAATTCTAACATAGCTTGCTAGATATGTATCTCATTACACACACGCGCGCGCGCATACACACATATACATATAAAATGTATATTTACCCTCAATTATTTGCCTAAACATGAAATTGTTTTAACAAAAAAAATCGCTTAGTTTATAAAATATATGTTACACAAATTGTGTTAAATTGTTGGTACAAATATATCAAAAGAAATTCGAGTATGTGTATAAACTATGTTATTTGATATTAACAATTAGTTCAGTAAAATATGCTGTACATTCTCCAGATCTATTTGCTAATAGTTGTTCTACTGAAAAGGAAAAATGAAACTTGTCAAAGCTACTAGACATAATTTGCAAAATGTTGCTTATCACAAAAATCTTTAGATAAGAGTAATTTAGATTTTTAAATAAACATTGTTTTTTTTTTCAAGTCTTCGTTTAAATGTATATTGTATTACATATGGCCAAACATTTTTCTGCAGTTACCAATCACTTTACATAAATCCCAGCACAGCTTTGCTTTGTTTTGAAAAAGATAAGTTCTGCCATATTTTATGCTGTCCAAATTGTACCCTGAAGGATAGAGCACGAATGATTTAAGAAAAACTTTGAGTAGCTTCTGTAACAAAATCTACAATCTTATGTTTTGATTTTTTTATAATATAATATGAATTAATATCCATATTATATTATAAAAGATGAATATATTATAAAAGATGCTTTTTATAATACAATATGGATTAATATGCATATTGTATTTTAAAAGACGAATGCTTTTTCGTAATACAATATGAATTAATATCTATATTGTATTAAAAGGCATTAACAATAAATCTGAGCAGAGCTCTTTCTTTCATGAGGTATTGCAATTACGTAGGACGAACTCGAAGCAGAAATAAATTATAAATATCAGAGCCCAAAATGATAAAGGCGTACAAAGAAGAGGTGTTCTGTGCTGTGGTTAGTGAAATGATATTACTGCACAAGAGAGCTTTTTATATCGAAATGCAAAAAAGGACGTATGTGTCAATTACGTGTCGCTTCAAAATATAAATTGTGATCTTGTATTTAAGTCCAAGTTTGTACTAAAATGTTATTTGATAGTGAAACTAGGTTGTCAACATTTTGTTGATAAGAATATGTGCTTCTTTATGATATATACTCGACCAAACTTTATTCTGTTTATCGAATATGAGACTTGTCTATTTTTCATATAAAGCTGCAAGAAATTGCTGTGCAATAATTTTAATCATTGATATTTACTCCAAATTCAATTTTTATGATAAAGATTTTCTACACAGGGTGCATGCAAAAATAGCGCGGATAGCGCAGAAGAAACGATAATATACATAATAGATTTTGTTAACCATTAATTTATTTGTAAATCAAAAACATGGAATTGTCTATATTTAAAAATTAGAACTTCAATTTTATAAAGAATTCGATATATGATATTTCATGAAAATATTATTAGAAATGCGAAAAAATAAGATTCATGACTTTTTAATATACCTGGAGTATATTAAAAAATCCTTACACATTTTATTCATAATAAACATTAGTCTTAAAGATCATATTCAATAGAATATTTATCTTGCAATTGTTGAAACACACAGAAAAAGCGTTATGGTTGTCACAATCGAAAATAATGATATTTTTATCCATGAATACAATTTGGTTATAAGAATTATAGTAATAACTTATAGCCAAATTGTATTGAACAAAAAATATTATTTTCGGTTAAGATAACCATAACATTTTTTCCATGAAATTTTCTTTGTGATTATACGTTCTAGAGGAATAGTCCTATCGCAGCGAAGGAAACACTCAACAGTTGCAAAATAAACATTCTGCTGTGACATGGTAAAAATAAATAATTATATAAAACAATATCAATAACATAAGTCAAGGATGTAGAAATGTGTGTGTACATTATTGCTCAATATTTTTAATGTATCTGTTATATATAATGTGTATGTTTCTCGAAATTCAAAAAGCCAGAGATACTTTACATGTAACAGAATGATTTAAATAGTTTCAGATATTTGAAAGTTAACATAATTATTATCAGTACATTACAATATTCCAATTTGATAAAATGAGACATTATATATGGAAGAAAAGTTTTTTAGTATACATGATAATCTTTTTCTAATATAGTAACATAAATAAATTATGTATTTCTTATATTCGCCAATTTTATTTTGCAGTACCCTGCTTTTATATTGGCTCATTTGAAATTATGACTATTGATTTCTTGCAGTGTTTGTCGGAGATATATGTAGCATAAAAAGCGATTTTTAATATCGTATCTATTTCATAAACAGTACGATGCAATCAAATAAAGATACTATCGTTCTTCGCACTGTGATCCGAACTCGCGACTCATTTAGTACAGTTAAAATCTTTGCATGTAATGAAAGAAAAAGTTAATATTGATTATGTCAGTTTTTCAAACAAAAATATTTAAAAAAAGTGCCTTGAGACATTAACATGCAGACGGGACCTAAATTAAAGAATACAGCAGAATAAGCTGTAGGTCGGAATGAGGCCAGGACACTTCTCTAGTTCATAAGTTCTAGAAGTACTGTATTAAAGAATAATAAATTAAAGTAACTGATAGAGAGAAGAGACGAAAAAGCTGTTCCTTTGCTCTTTATAGGATACAAGTCGTAACTTCTTTGTAATAAATATTTACCACACGCATATTCTCTCCGTAGTTTTTATATAATGAATAAAATAAATTATAAATAATGGTAGTGGCGGCGAGTCTTACGATAAAACATCACACATATACGCTTAAGTCTTGATATTGTATAAACTAATAAGAGGTAAGATAACTATAACTGGTGCTTTAATATACAGATGAAGTTTATAGAAACTTCATTATTAAACTGAAAATGTAGTCTCTATTGTATCTGTCATTTATTTATTTATCCAAGACCTTTATTTCTGGAGTTTACAGTATGTTTGTGGATTAGCATTTAACTCTTTCTTACATCTGTCTAATTAATATTTAATAAACAACAAAATATATGCAATCATATAGTAGTTTGTAATTCATACAGTAGTTTGGAATTCACACACACAATCGTAGATTATTTTTTAAATAAGATCAGAATTCAGAAAAATAGTAATATTAAATTTCATTACATAATTTCAACGTGTGTAATTAAAATTTAAAGGACAATTTTTTTTCACTTTATAGATATACTATCATTATTTTTTATTTCTATTTTCACTAGTATATTATTATAAATTTACTATTATGAATTCCAAAATGTCTACAGATTGAAGAGATATATATGGTGTTATCTAAATATTCCGATTTATACATCAATATAAGAGCAAATAGCAGAAAGAAATATCGGTGGCACATTTTAACATACTTCGTTATATAAGTATTTCTGTGATTCTTGCATGTATCAATTTTTCTAAACTACATTGAGATATGCTCAATTATTTTATATAGACTCTGTACAAGCGTGACGTTGAAAATATACTTTCCAATATTTCTAGTAATTACGAAGTATATAATAAATTAAATTTTGTAGCATAACAAATCTCACGATTGTATTGTAATTTCGTAATTATTAATGACTGCTGTAAGGTTTGTATTTGTACATAAGAAAATCAATTTCTTCGCTTAGTGTGAAATAAATTTTAACTTTTCTCACAAAAAAGAAGACATTCGAATTATTTTTACATATATCAGAAAGAGAGCTGTTCTGTCGGGTGTAAAAATTTGCTGTTTGCGAAAATCCAAACGAAATATTTGCAGTTTTGTAACAGCCTTATATTCCATTCTCAGTCAAAATACATAAGTTACTTGTACATATATTTAATGAAAGCAGATTTTGATAGATGCTACGGTGAATTATTATGAAAATAGGTGCCCCTTGCGCCCCTTAGAAAATAAATATTTTATAAATTAAGATATCTATAAAAATCGCAAAACAAGTTTAAAAATTCAGGATCCAAAAACTATCTAATTTCGGGTCCAGAATCGTAAATGTATGGAACACACTTAAATCACATCGTAACATCTATTATCTCTCTGCCAAATGTCAAACTATAATTCTAGGAGCCCCTCAACACTGCACTTCAAATTCACTAAAATAATGCCATGGCCAATAAACATTCTTGGTAATTCATCGAAAACAATGAACGATGCATTTAAATCGCTCGTTTTTTGCTAAGAAAAAAATACGTCTCCAATTAAATGTATATAGGCCTGGCAAGACACAAAGAAAGTAAATATGTTAATGTTATCACGCAAGTGACAATGAGGACACCATGCGGTCCTACATTAATTCCGTAGTTTGGGATCTCTTCACCTACAGTGAGTCCTTGGAGAAGCGTGTACAGTATTGACGGTGAGGCACTGTATCACTTGAGACACCGATCAAAATAATAGGATCCTACATAACCACCTCTCATCGCTTTCGTTACATTTTGTTCGAAAGCCCTTCTGTTGTTTTGTAGAACTTCAGCTGCATCCTTATTTAACGGATCTTCAGGATTTGGTTCCTGCCAAAACATTTATTCCTCTTAGTTCAAATAAAAAACAAAATTCTATATACTAAATTTTGGTAATAATAAGAATTTTCTCAGATTCTTTGAGAGAAGGTTTTATATATACATATACATAATGACTGCCAAGTCACCATTAACCTTTATAATAATTTTTGGGTGTGTTGTTTTTTAGTTTATATTATAAATAAAAATTCTTGAACACAAATAAGCAAGGAAGGTTATTTGTCAAAGCAGGTGCCTAATAATATTCTTTCTGTGTGAATTTTACAATTTTTGGTTCAAGCAATTAAAATTCTTATAATCAATCAATTTATAAGAGCACATTTTAAGAGCATTATAAGAACAATATTTTATATATTTTAAATACTAAAATGTATTATGTACTTATGTAGATATTTATTTGTAAAGACTTCATCTGAGTAATACAATAAAATTATTATTAGCCAGAAATTTTTGGCAGCCACTGAAGATGTGTATATTTACAAATATAGGTATTCATAATTCTTATCTTAATATGTTCTTATCTCAACCATCTCTTAATATCTTAGGACATTAATATATATATATATATATATAGTCCCGTAATTGATTTATGATATCTTAAGACTGCATTTAAGTTTGGTCTTAAATATAAGATCTGACTATAAATAAATACTGACTATAAATACTGTTATTAGAATTTCATGCGACGTAATATTATAATAATACAGTTAAAAAATATTAGACACTTTTTTCGTTCATCTGGAATTTATCTACATTGTTATTTATTGGTTACCGGTACCATACATAAGTTTAAAGGGTTTTTAAAACAAAGGATAATTCACAGCAAATTCTATAAATCCATTTTTGAGCTAAACTTCAAATAATAATAATCAATAAGGTGCCTAATATTTTCTTGTCTAAGCTATATATTATAATAATATAGTTTTATTTGTCAAACATCACAAACTGAAAATGATATCAGAAATGATAACAAGTAAACATACTAGAAAGAGATACTGGAGACCATAAACGATGGAATTGATTGTGAGTACAGGTTTCCAGTCCTCTCGCAAAATATTGAGGCACACATTACCATCTAAATCAATATTAGGATGATAAACTTGAGTCTCGCACTTCACCTTGGGTGGCTCGTGCGGATAATTGGGCCCGACTTTGAAACTAAATACGAACCTACCACCTTTGTAAAATCCCTGAAACAATTAAAAAAAATCTTTAGATTATTAAGATATAAGAAAGTAATGTTAATGTTAAAAGGAGCCACTGTGTCAATTATCTAAACACCAAAAATAATCTCAATTTCTGGCAAGACAACGAAAGTGATATTGATCTGATTGACTGTAAGAACTATAAGATGCTCCGGAGCAAGCATTTACTTACTTCATCTGGACAGATGATTAATTTAAAGCTTAGCAAATCGTCGGGATCTGGGAATTCCGTGCCACACGTTTTCGGGAGATTCAGTTCGTTTATGTCTAGAAAAAAAGGAACCTGGTAAGAGAGAAAACGAACATGCAGAAAGCATACAACGTGGCTCAATGGCATTGCTTCGAACCTTTCGTGATCCTCAGCTGTGCCGCGGACGCCTTCTTCTGGGTACCAGCCTTGGGTGACTCGCCATCTTTTTTCGCTTGTTTCAACGAGAATAATTTGATCATAATTAGATCGCGCGCTCAACGTCGACGCGGGCTGACATGCAAGTGACTCGGGCACAGGCCGCGGTCACGCGGACGGCATACAAAAATCAAACCCTAGAGAACCGATGATTTTTTGACACCACAGGATCAATCGCACGGTTGGTCCCCAACTACACTCGCACACAACCACGCACCACAGGCGGCGCAGCGGCTAATGTCACGTGAACAGACGGTCATGGATGTGCTGATGCCACGGCGTTATGGACGACTATAGAGAATAAGAGGCCGAACTAGGCTTTGAAAAGTGTGGTCAAAATCAGGTTTCTGAATTGGTGGTGCTCGGTAGGCGGCGTTCGAATCGCAAAACTCTTCTCATACGCTTACGCACAACCGAACATACATAATCTAAAAACAGAGACATTATTCTTTGATATCATGCTTTGATAATAATAAGAAGACGTAAATTATCATTAAAACTGTATAAAGAATGGAGCATTCTTCATGTAAAATTGGTATGACCTATCATGTAAATTGCGAGACGGTGTCATGGAATGAAAGCGACATCTCGATCGAACTAATTCAGATGATTATTTTTGAACCATGCTTTTTGACGACCTCGTCCATGTAAGTTCAGTCTCTTATTCTCTATTCTTCATGTGTACATTCTCTTTTGTCACACGTCGATAATTTTTAATGAGAATTCCTATAACCGGCGAGATCGGTAATATCAATCTAATCTTATTACCGATAGAACCACTTTCGACATTAAGAAGTTTGAATCTTCTCCGTGAGATAGCAATATTAGCATCATCATTTGTGGCTAGTGTCGCCAACTTAGTAGTCATTCTACCAAATCTGATAGAGGCTGTGTTCCAAAATTACCGCTAGCACTGAAAATGCTACAATTTACGTTATTTCAAGTGGTCAGACTCTGATTAGAGGAACACTAACAGGAGAGATGGGTACTTTTCATTTAATGACACAAGAGAGAGTCGACACAAGCATTGTTCTTTCCTTCTTGATATTCAGAGAGTAACAAAGATAGAATACTTATCGATATATTGTGTCATCAAATAGAAAGACCTAGTCAAGTATTGTTACAATTTTAAAGCTGAATATATCAGATGAACTAAAAAATGTATTAAATTGTATTTTAAAAAGTTACTTTGTAATTTAAAAAAAATTTTATTACAATTATAAAATAAAAAGATTTAAGCACGTATTTAAATTAAATTTCCTCTTTAAAGAAATGTTATGGATTATATTAATAAAAATTTTTAGGATAGGAAGATTTTTAGGAAAAAAGGCTTACAGATAAACTTGCAGTATAAAAATGTTATTACTTAAATATAAGTCAAATTGTTTTATTACTTCTATAATTTTTGCTCTGTAATTTTATTCTGCAATTTCAGGTTCTATAATTAACGTTCATTGCGCAGGTCCGCGGACGATGTTTTCGCGCTTTTACGATTCTGTGTTTCAAATTCATCGCGAGTGACGTTTAATTCAACTTCTTCGTCCGGAGAAATATATTTAAATTCTGACATTCACGTAAATTCAAATTGCATTCGTTTAGCTTAGCTATGGAATATAGCTATTTATAGAATGTTCTAAAGGAATTACGAGCGTCTCATATATATGCGTACGGTATATATTTAAAAGCACTTCTGCCTTCACGTGATTCGCCGACTTTGGGAGAACTTGCGTACTGCGCATGTTCGCCGCACGATCTTTCGTTGTAAATAAAATTCTGCATCATCTTTAACGATTCACTGGGTAATTTGTTAGTTAACTAGTTGTTACTGACGTAATTTGTGCCACATACTGTGTCCGATTTAATAATTCTGTGCACAGCGTCACTCAATTTGTCATAATAATTAATAATTTCATTTACAGTCATCAAGCCGTGTGAGATAACACGATTTATACGCGCTGTATCGCGCCGTGCATGCTTTATAAGTCAACAGTATGAATACGTGCAAATGAACTGGCGGCACGCCACATGTATTTTAATTTAGGATAATTCGACAGCAGAATGACGTATCGAAAAACGCCGCTTTTGAATAGTTGTTCGGTTTGAAAGGATCGAAAATCGATCGGAGCAAGCTGTCACTTAATGGGCAACTCCAACGCCAAAAGGAACTGTCATAATCAGCAGAGGTATGATAGTCAGGTGAGTATTGTTTAAACTTAGATCCTAACCTATAATAAAGAATTTGTTCCTCCCATTTGATGTTTGGTAAACATCAACAGTAACATTACATTAGTAATAATTTTTCATTTAACAAAATTAATATAATATGTTTTACATTAACAATTACATTATTTAAAAATTGTAATATTAATGTAATGTTATTCTTAGTTGAGTTTACTAAAAAAAATGTTTATATCCTGATACTGTTTTGTGTTTGCATTTTGCATGATGCATTATAATTAAATATAAGCATTTTGCGTTATAGACAATGTTATTGATTTACAGTATAGTCTTAGTGATTTGCTTGGTGGAAGTTGCGTCAACAATGCAACAGCGCAGGCTTCTAACGAGGAAAGGAGATCATTGTCCCGTGCTTCTCACAGAAGGTAACATGAGTTAGCATTGTAATTAATCTTTGATAACAGATTTCTATACATATTAAATATCATAGGTACAAGAACTAAATTTATACTCATTCACTCTTCAGTTGGACCAAAGGATATTGCACTACACAGGATATTCATGGATCTTCCAAAACAGTATGGCCCATTTCACGCTCTCAGTCAATGTTTCTGCCAGAATTTCCAGTCAAAGAGATACCTCTGAAAACAGGATATGTCTTCTTAGATGTAATAGCTAAGGGTGCTTATGGCAAAGTATATAAAGTGCAAAAGCAAGAAACTAGTCAGGTCTTTGCACTGAAGGTGATTAGCAAAGCCATGATTGTGGCAGAAAATTGTGTCAGACAAGCTAAGGAGGAGGTATATTCATATCTAAGACGATACAGCTTTGATAAATGTATAGATTTGACATAATATTTAACAGATTTGATGTTTCATACTTAGGCAGCGATACTGAGAATGGTTGGGCATCATCCTTTCATAGTGAATTCCGTCCACAGATGGCAAGGCAGGAAGACATTGTATATATGTATGTTTCTATTATTACAATATTTAAATTTTAATTTGATTTTAAATAAACTAACAGATGTAAATAATATTGCAGTGATGCATTACATTTCTGGAGGAGAATTATTTTCACTAGTCGACGAGTACGGCTGTTTGCCTGAAAAAGTAGTTAGGATATATATAGCTGAAATTGCTTTAGCTATAGGTAAGAATAATTTCAACAATCAATAATGTATGTACAAGAACCAAGAATAATTTCAATTATCAGTGACATACAGGATCTGAAATCTCCGAACTTTATACAAAAACGTGTGTTGTATATAGATTTTCTACATAATGCTGGTGTAGTACACAGAGATTTGAAAACAACCAATATTCTACTTGATGAAGATGGCCATGCTGTGATTATCGATTTTGGTCTGGCCAAATGGTTGCATCGTACAGAACGAACAAACACATTTTGTGGAACACCTCAGTATATGGGTAAGAAAATGTTATATAATAATATAAAATTATAAAGCATACACTCGTTATATCGTTTATTTGCTACAACATTGACATAATTCAGAAAATAAAGTTTTCTAGAAAAGTGAGTTTAAACATTTTTATACGTTAATTTGAAATATTAATCTTAAAATGCAATTTTAAGCATAATAACTGATTGTAAAGAAATAAAAATATGTTCTTTTTTTTTCTTTATATTTTATTTTTTTTTGTATAAAATATAAAATGCACTTTTATTGTCATACTTAAGCGAAGTTTTCATTATGATTTTTCAGCACCGGAAATCCTAAAGAAGGAACATTATGGACAGGAAGTCGATTGGTGGTCTCTGGGTGTGTTAGCCTGCGTTTTACTTACAAATAAGGTACGTGATAGATTTTAAGTACATATTTTATTATAATTATCATTCGAATATTATATTACG
>Ga0157364_1000295_pt1 | contig 30304 bp, 15 predicted proteins | sample AttsexASBM2_FD_111476 | JGI IMG/M metagenome (GOLD analysis project Ga0157364, IMG submission 111476) | Fungus gardens microbial communities from leaf cutter ant in Ribeirão Preto, State of São Paulo, Brazil - Atta sexdens ASBM2 | ecosystem: Host-associated > Fungi > Mycelium > Unclassified ... | reverse complement strand
CTTCTTCTTCTTCTTCTTCTTCTTCTTCTTCTTGGAGAGAAATTTTTATTTCTTCTCTATAATTACTTCTCAATAATGTTCTCAAGATTTCACAATGTTTACGTCATTACTCTTTTCCATAAACTTGGGATAATTTCATCACGGCCCATATTCTCGAAGTAAAAATAAGCACGAAAGAAATAAAATTTACACAGTTGGAAAATTTGGGTTAAACTTAACACATTTCACGTGTTCCAAACGATTCAAATTTTTATGTTAATTTAACAGATGAATATATTAGGAAATATAACACAAATATTATTTTAAGAAATAAATATAAAAAGGTAATATTAATACAGTTTATAAATAAACTATAGAAACTTTTTTTTTCAGTAAAATTAACATTTATGGTATATTAAATTAGTATGTATTTTTTTTATTCACTTAGCTTAGAATTTATATTTTAAAACACATTATTTTTACATATTATGTTATTCAATTTTATCCATTTAATTTTTTATAAATTGTCTTTTTGACACCAAGAAATATTGAATATAAAATATCTAAATGACATAATCACTTTATGTTAAATTAACACTCAAATTTTTCAAATTTCAATACAAAATTTTAACGAAGATTTGAGTAAATCGTTTCCAGTACGAAACATTTTTTATGCAATATTATATATAATTATAGGCACAAGATTGTTTTAATAGATTTCCTTCGGCTTTATTTCTTTTATTTAAAATGCTTGGTGCACTTGATCAGATAATATAATAATTTAGAATTGACGCGTGATTGTGTTCATTAACGTTTGCCTTTCTAATAGGTTTATTATAATAAGATATCTGCACAATGTAACTTGTCAAGGATAATTTAATAATAACTACTGTCTTCGAGTTCAAAGTCCTTGAGAATCAAGGTCAAGAACATTATTCTTGTAATCGTTATAGTTATATAATTTAATCATCTCATTATACAAGATTTCAAAGTTATCCCTATTATTTTCCAACTTCACGTTGTTTTATATATATGTAATTTTAATATTCGCATCGAACTAGAGCTCGATATTATAATAAATTATAATATAGAGTTATTATAATCGAGAATATTATAACATCGTTGTTAATTTTAACGAAAAAGTGAAGTAAAAGTATCTGAAGTAAATTTAAAATTATAAAATTATTATAAAACAATTTTTTGGTCTTTGATAACTTACCCAGATAGTCAAATCTGTAGAAAACAGATTTTTTTTAAATGTCTGCTACATATATGCCAACAAAATAACAACAGAATTAGATGTATTACTGTTGATAGGCTGTTAAAAAAAATGTAACAGAAACTGCAAGCATCAGATAATGTCAGCATTATCAGTTTCTGCATACAATTTGTCTTCACATTATATCGACAGACGATGTTAACAAAACACAAGCCTAATGCGGACGCAGTTGATGGCAGACTGCCGTCATCATTTTCTGCTCGAACCTGTTGAAGACAGTCTGCTAAAAGACTGCAGACAATCTAGGTTAGATGCTTTGATTAAATGTTAGGGGTATATTGGGTCAATATTTGGCCAATATTTGTGCTAATAATCGTGATACTAAAGTTTATATTTCCTGAATAAAATGGTAGTTAAAACTGAGCAATTAGCTGACAAATATATAGGTAATACGAAGTATTCTGTAAACGTCTTATGGGAAGCGCTTATGCGGCATTCTTGCAAGAATATTCGCACACTGCTGACGTTTATGGAAGACAATGTGGCCCCCTCACGCTTGTTGCGGTTTTATCGTGGTCACGATTAAATGCGAAAGCGCTCGCAAGAGAGAGTGTTCTATCCTGTGATGGCAAACTCGTGAAAACCGCGGTCGATCTACTTTAATCACCCTTTACGACGCGATATAAATAGCTTTCCAGTTATTTATCACCTACTCTCCATAAAAATCTTTTTCCACAGCTAGCAACGAGGATACGACTAAAGTTTTTGTCTTCGAAATCAATTCATTATTTTAGAGAAATAATTATTTCCGAATTAATAATAATGCTTTACGGTAGCGAGTCTACAGGGACAAAAAGATGGATAACGTGACTCTTGAAGATGCGATATACATCATCGATAATATGACAGGATATGGATCAGTCATTTTATAAGTGTCAGACTTTCAATTCCCTCGCGAAAAAATATATTTTTTGGTGTAAGCTTCGATCAAATAGACATGAAGCAATCGATAGCGAAGATATAAAGATAAAGAACGATATTCTGGACTTCTCGGCGTGTTTTCGAGGTCATTAATTCGCTCGCCATGAACATTAATCATCGGGACGATCGGAATCGACGGCCGAGTGTCGCGTCGTGCGAAAGAATAATTCTCTATGTGGATGATTTCGCGGCAGCAACTGGCCAGGATTTATCGTCAGGATTCTATAACCGTGCTAAAGATGTTTACGCGTTGTCCGGCGAATCAAATGGTACCCGGACAGGTCATCGTTCCAGTCTACATCCACCCACTCCAGATAGTCTGGGCTTGCAGCTGGACGATCGTTCCGGTTTTTATCTTCCCGATTCCGGCGACAGATCGCCTTCCCCTAATCTATACTCTCAAACGAACAGTCCGAGACGCTCCAGATGCAACTTAGACATCGATCAGCGGTCCAGCAGACGTTTCAGCTCGTCGAGTCGCTCAAAGACGAACAGCTATAGCAGACAACCGACTCCTTTAGGTAGGAAATAATTGGAAAGAGAATTAATAATGTATAGAAGAAAATGTTTTATTCCTTATAATTAATTAAAGGAAACTATAATTAACCTTGAATCAATATTGCCTTTGTAGAGCTTATAACTCACAGTTGATGTTTTATCTTTTCTCGACATCAATATATAATTGGATAAAATACTCGACTTTCTCAACTTTGTGTGACATCATAGTTCGAATGCATTAAAGACGAATGGAACGTATCGCGTTTTGCTTCAAAGTATCCGCAAAAAGGATTATCGCTTCTATCGATTAATTCCTGTGGGCGTACGGAAAACGTTTTAACAGTATTAATATGTGACGACGACGTAAAACTTCAGGGGATGATAGAAGAGCCAGCGTTAGCAAGAAAACCAGGCCACGAAGGGCAAGTACTGCAGCTTCTCGAAAGGAGTCTATTCGCCAGACAAAGGGGGATGTTAAGCAGATACAGAAGATGATAGAGAACACTCAGGAACTCGAACAAGCACGACGTCATCGACGAATCGCCATGATCGTTTTGGGGACCTTTATTTTCCTTCTGGTGGCTTCGGTGCTTGCAGTGGTGATCACCTTGACGCACAACAGCTTTTTGAATCCTGCATCCGACTCAAAGGAACTGGCCGAGCATAATTGTAAATGGGAGAAATGAAATGATCTAAAAGTTTGGATACTAACCCAAAATTATAAAAGCTACTTTCCTTTTAAAAGGCACAGTGTCGACACAAATGTCATTCTATCTTCGTTACTTATTGATTATCAAGAAGGATAAAACGACGTTTGTGTCGATTGTGTCTCCTCAAAGGAAAGCAGTTAAAATATTAGAATACCGAGACTTTCGAAATTTAAGTTTAAAATTATTAACTGCGACCCTTCTCCATCATTTTAAGTTAAATGGAATTTCTCCGCGGTTAATTCATTTTGCTCGTGGATTTAACTTCTGTAATACAGTTTCGCCGCAACGCTCGATAAGACTAATTTAAGTTTTGTGCTACTTTTAATTCACGAGCGATTAAGTCTAATCCGAAGTTGAAAAAAATCTGTTTCAACACGGAAGGAAGGTAACATAAATCTGTATGGTCGTTGTTCGCTCGCATTGTGAAAACGTGCAAGGATAAGAGGTGCTAGTTTAGTGTCATATGTCTCTAAGAAGTTTTCCATTTTACTTATCAGTTTTCTTATCGTTTCAGTACGGAAAGAGAACGAGGAGCTGCTGAACTCCCTGAACAGAGATATTTCCGTGCCCGAGAACGTTACGGCGCCTCCCTAAGACGAGGCGAATCTTCCGGACGGAAATGCATCGTCTGTCGATCTCGATTCGCTTCAGCCACGTGATACGAAGTTCTCGTCTTACGACGACATTTCACGGCAACGAACAATGTCATTCAGGAATCTACGTCGCCAACGAGTTTTAAGGAGACGTTCGGGCGATTCAGAGAAGAAATTCCAAGACGGTGAGAAAGAACGAGTCTTTGATCGGCAGTAATGCTGATTAATTGTATCGCAGTATTTTAACGTGACGCTCCAGAGATGCAGCCTTTTATATGGCGTACATGTATGTATCGCAGAAACGTTATTGCGATGAACTCGTGAAAGTCTGATCGCGGCATACCATATTGCGCTGTTGATTGTATTATCGCCACGTTCGAAAACGTCACGTTGGTACATATATCTCGTATCGATGCAGACTAGGTGCCCTCAATTTCGAGCTTCGCCAATAAAGCTTCATTCCGATTAGAAACGCAAAACCAGAATACAATTTGAAGTACTAATAAATTAGGTCATAAATTAACTATTAAAATTTGGCAGTACTTAATAATAAAATTTGTTTATAATATTAATTAATGATAGATTATTAATGATAAAATATTAACTCTTAATACACACGATGATTTTCCTTTACACAATGAGTCTTTCGTGTCCGGGTTTATTTTCATCATTTTTACAAATATTACAAAAATTACTATAAAGAAAGTAATACAAAAAATTATTAAGTATTTCTTGCATTGGAAAATTTATATAAAATTGAACACATTTCATGTGTCTCAAACAGAGACACATGAAACCATTTAAATGTATTAATTTAATACAAGATGAATATGTTAGAAAATACAATACAATACAAATACAATACAAATATTATTTCAAATGATAAACACAAAAAATGTAATATTCATACAGTTTGTAAATAAACTGTGAAAGCATATTTTTTTAGTAAAATTAACATTTATGATATGATTAAATTAACATATATTTTATTCATTCATCTTATTGGAATTTACGTTTTAAAATTTAATTTTATATCATTTGTTTATTTCTTCGTAAATTATGTTATGTTATTTTAAGTCTAAGAAATGTTAATTATCAATTTAACACAAACTATTTAAATAACATTTATTTAAATAACATAATCATATTGTATTAAATCAATATTTGAATATGTTTAAAATTCAACAAAATTTTAACAAGGACTTGTTGAATAAACCGTTTCCAGTACTGACTATAAATACGAAATGTTTTTCATTGTATATACTTTAACATCTTTAGAAGGTATTTGTAAAGTTGTGTATTAAAAAAAGAAAAGAAAAGAGCATTATTTAGTCAAGTATTTCTGATATTTTCTGATAATTAAGAAAAGAAATGTGCAAAACACAATTAATGTTCATCTTGTGTATTAAGGGTTAATATATATAATATTTTTTATTATATAATATATAATAATTTATTAATTTAGTCGATCGAATAAATTCACATTGAATTTGGCAATTTTTAATGTAGTTGCGATAAATCATTTAGTACACGTGATTTGTCATAATAAATACGAAGCAATTAAGAGCTCCTGATTTGCGTGGATGCGAGCAATAACTCTTCAGGAACGCGATTACGATCTTCGACGAGAGTTCGCGCAGTCTCATTGCGAAATTTATTTCGACAATAGATCGCACACCGAATGTCAACAACGAAAGAACGATTTAGAAGTCACGCGAGAATATGATGCCATGTGGCATTTGGCCGTCGGCGAAGAAATCGGTTGGTACCTCTCGTTTATCCATGTATTTCTTTAAGTGCGAAAGAATACGTGGTCCGAATCAGATATACGTATTATCGATCTGCGAATATTAACATGTGGATACGAGTTTCATGAGCTTTATGCGGATCCGAGAAATCGTATCGTTCAAATAAAACTGACATAGAGTGTAGACTCCTCGGTGCTTTTTTACATGTCTTCCAGGATGAGAAAGGACATGAGCTCAATGAACGGGAGCTCTCAAGCCGCCGATTCCTCGCGCTGATGACGGCCTTGGACATTTTCGTCGTGCGTGTAGAAAGCTGTACATAAAAACGTTCGTTATTAACAATCATTTGTAGTTACGCTCGTCCGAAGGATAACTGAGATAAGGATCAAATTTGTTGTTGTCAATTGTAAAATAAATTGTCATAAAAGATACCCGCCGAAATCGCGCGATTTAGGAAAGGGAAAGATGAAGAAATGGAGCACCATTGGCGATCGGTTATTAAATTGTGCGTGTGTGTTCGTTCGTACATTGTACGAGTAACGATACAATTCACGCCTCGCGCGCGCGAAACAACAAAGTATTTTTATTCACTTTACTCCGCTACTCCCAATGCAATTTCCCATTTCGCTTTGTAACTAATTGCTTAAAGTTTTACCGGATATTTTTCGCCGTGATGATGGCGATTCAGTAGGAACTTTTTCTGATACATTTATTCCGCAATCCCTTTATACAGGGCATAAAAAATATTTGCCAAGCATTATTCGATCCTATAAATCTTATATTTCACAATTAAGAAATTTTGTAATTTCGCGATAGCGAAATGTATATTCTGTATTTTTATAAATTTATTGAATTTTATAAAAGCAACTTCTATTATGTTTATACATTATCGTTACACGCAGTAAAAACATTCTTGATTTTTATCATTGAAGTTTTATCATTTCGTTTGTTCTGTCTGACTGAAATTACTTTAATTTGAAATGTCAAATCTCCGATGTCGTTCAAATATATGACGTTTCATGGCAGTAAAAGGATCAATGATATACATATATTGATAAAATAAAATATAGCTTTTCGTACGTATGTGAATACTGTTTATGTATAACTGATAGGTACAATCTGGTTTATACTGAAAAATAACGTCACATTTGGCAACAAAAGTTCTCTGTGACACAACAGGGTCGAACTTCAATATTGCTAAGGTTGGAAGAAATTTATAGGAATTTTGTGAAAATCGCTTTCGTTCACGAAAGCTTTACTCGTGTTGAATAGAGGGTAAATTGAATCGTTCAGGTTGATATACAAACATTATTTTTTTTTAGAACTATGACATTTATCACATTGGTTCTCTCGCTGATGCGCGAAGCACATTGAAATGTAAACGCAATTTTTTCCATGTGCCAATTTTATTTATTTTTCCGAATGTAGAAATAAACGTGATATTCCTGTAAAAACTAATTTTAAATAGAGTACCATATGTTTTTCTTTTTCAAGAAATTCGGTCATAGTTTCGAATCCCTACAAGTTGGTTAACGATCGCTACGGTTCACGTGGGAAGACTTTTTCTATCTGACAATGAGATAATGTACAATACGATAACGTCTATAAATACTGTCGGAATTTACACGCATATATGTATAGTGACACATTAGCCCCTAAAGCCATTTCCGCGATGTAAAATTAACGCGACGCGGAATATCGCTTAAGGAACATAAAAGAAAGGCGAATTTTAGAATTTTCATGATTACTTGTTACCAAGCTCACGTATACGTCGAACGTAAGATAATATATACGTCTTCGAAATGTTACGATCGCGCGACAGATCGATCGCAGTGAGGAGCGGCAAGAAGAATTTTTTTCGTCTTTCGACCAATCTCTTCGATTCGTCAATTTCTCTGTCCTATGTGCCGAATTAACGCATCTGCGTTGCTCCGTTTCGCTGTCTATTCTAAAGGTAACCGTCCTGAAAAATTATGTTTCATCGTAAAAACCATTGTATTATATTTCGATCGCGTTTTATATCCTTTACTCTATCTATGAACGACGATGCAGGCTCGATCGATCGACTGATCGCATACATTAGATGATTCATGGTGGAAGAAACCCAGATATGCTCTTAAATATGCACATTTCTAATTAGCCAATGAGAATTGCACGTCAGATATGATCATTTTGTTGCGGTGATTTAATCGATATCACTTCGTTATTTTTTTACTTACACGTTTTTGTGTTTTTACTTAATTATGCTTATAATTGAATTTTAAGGACATTAGGTTGCTCGTTTTTTTGGCAGCATAATCTAAATATGTCTATTTGAATATGGCTATAGATCTCCATTTGAATTGTATGGAATTCATCTTGAGAAAGAACACATTTGAATTTTTTCCACTAAGCATCAAATGATTGTTTATCGTCGTTGTGAAGGAAACGATCAGTTTAACAGATACGTTCGCGTCGCACAATCAATCGGCAAACGTAGTCGCCGATTCCTCGCGATTTACATCGCATAAGGACGTAAGATAGAATTTATCAGTAATCGGTTTTTCGAGCGTATACAAGTTGGGCTTTCTTTTCTAGATAAAATTGGAAATCGTTATACGTTCGGAAGCGGCATAGCCGATTTCGCTGATAAGCTTGTTAACGTAGTCTTAAAGCAGCTCACGGCCGTAGATCTCTCGCCGGAAATACCTCGGCCATAGTTCTCGATCGCCGATCGACTCGGCGACTCGGTGAAACACACAATAATTCGCGCTATACATTGTGTAAAAAATCTTTTCTATAAAGATATTCCCTTTTTTTACCTATAATTACTAATTTCTAGGGCCACTTGGTGGCCTGGTAGATGTTACATAGCGGACGAGGACCTTTTTTCAATAAGCCTGTCTCTCGCGATGAGCCTTCACTCCCGTTTTCTTTTTTGCGTATGCTTGAAGATCACTTGGCCTAATGCGAGAGATCCGTTTAATAAGCGAGCTAATATATAACTTAATACTCGCGCGCTCGTGGCTTTACCCGAATATAGTCTCGAAGAGATCCCACGAGGGCGAAAGTTGAGTTTGACGAATGGTTGCGCATATAGTGGACGTTAGAAACCTCGAAGATAGGCGGAGATAAAGAGAGAAAGAGAAATATTTGCGCTGGTCGCGTTTTTATTTCATACGACACTATGATACCACCGACGATACAATATAATCCCTTTGTCAAGGCCGCACCGTACTTTAAGCCTCGAGATACGTGATGCGTGTGCCAAATCTGTGTGTGTACTGCACGGTACGCACTCCAGTTTCCTTCGACAATCATAGTGCTGGTGTGAATACGATCGCTTGTGCGTTTTTACCAGAGAAGGAGAGGGCATTTTCTGCGTCGCAACAATACGCGCGGCGTGGCTCGTTACACGAGCGACAAGCTCCAACATGAGAAAAGATGAATGATTGTCCGATCGTTGATCGCTCGGGATCGAGCAGAAATGACTCTCATGCTTCTCATTGCTTCTTACTTTATAGCTTTGATATCGCGCTGGCAACTGCACGCATCCGCCGGCGGAAAAAAATGTGTTCGCAATAAAAAAAAAGATGAGGCACCGATAAAACGTACAAAATTTTAACTTCAAAACTTCATCTATAATTCAAGAACAGTTGATTGCACTGTCACTGCAATCAAGAGATTCGCGATTGTGAGAGAGGCACATAGCTCAATATTATTGAATTTTTCGAGTTTGAAAGAGATGTCAAAAATCTATTTACTTTGAATATTTTCTGAATGTTTTTCCATTGAGAAAATCATTTTGTTAAATCAATTAATTTCTTGTTTGGATATGGACTAACAAAATCCTTGATTGATACAATAAAATAATTTAGTTGAATCAGCTTATCAAAATGTTTGGTTATTGCAACATTTTACTTGTTCCTGACAAACAAGTTTATCAGATGTCAATATTTATCAGAAACGAATAGAATGTTACAATAACCAAATGTTTTGCTTCAACTAAATTATTTTTGCAACCAAGATTTTATTTACCCATATCGAAACAAAAAATTACTTGATTCAACTAAATGGATTTTGCTTGTAATAAAATAGAGAATAATGCCTAAAAAGAATGCAAAAATCATTTGCATAATTCTTTTTCAGTACGGAGAAAAAACCTTATGCTTTACTTTTTATTTTTTATCATACCAAAATTCCTCAGTTAAATGCACTGAGGATCTAGCAAGTTTCAAAACGATCATTTTCCTCATTTTTTTTATAATGCAAAATAATCTTTTTAATATAATGCATATTAATAATCAGTTTTGCGGTCTGGATACAACTATAAAATATAAAATATAAAATATGCACGGATAAACCTGCGGTTTTTTTTCGGTAAAATTGGGCAACGTGCGTAACATAAAATAATAAGTGGGATAAAAAACTGTGCAAGTTTCATCTTGTCGCTCTCGTACGCGAGACACGCGTGTTTTATTCAAGGAAAAGAGTCACGCGAGTGATGTATTCCGGGCACGCTGATGAGATTTTATGCCAGGGATTGTAGTAATATAATAATCTTGACCACACGAGGTGTGTATCATAGCGAGACGTTGTGAGATGTTACAATGGATGAGATATTATAAAAAAAAATTTATGTTTCTATATTGTAATAACGTTTATGTATAACGAGATTATTATAATGCAAAAATATACATACTAGTTGTCCGGTTTGCGATCGCCTCTTTACTGACCTTTTACCGAATCGCGCTGCCTCTTGAAAGGAGTCTGAAAAGAGAGGAGAAAACGAGAGGAGAAATGCAAGATTGTGCACGAGGAAGGATACAAGAAAAAAGCTCATTCGACATAGTTGCAGATCAAAGTGGTGAGTTTCTTTATTTGTTAACGGATATTGCAAACTTCTACATTGTAGAAATCTGTAAAGTCGAGGTGGAGTTCGATTAACATTTGAACCCTGCCTGAAAGGGACGTGTAGAGAGTCAGCAATAGCGTGAACATACACTTGACACTTGAGTTAATAAGATGTAGCTTATCAAATAACACGAAAGGATGGTTTTATTAAAGTATCTAAAAATTTAGCTAAATAATTAGCTAAATAATTTTGTTGAACCATCAAAATAATCAGGGTTGGGAAATAACTCGTTACTTATAACGAAATTAGAATTAGAGTTGCCTTTTTTCAGTAACTCTAATTTAACCCTCATCGTGTATATGGGGGGGTCATTTATTCCAGGTGATTGTTATAGTTCTGAATATTTTGATGAAAACAAGTGAGTATACAGTCGCCATTTCTGTTCCTAAAAAACTAGTGCGTGGGAGGAAGATATCCGTGAAAGCCCAATGAACATCATTTTCTCGCTGAGCAACTGATATTCAAAATCAAGCAAACACAGAAATGATATACTCAACGCATATTTATCGTACAAATAAAAAAATAATTTTTTCGCGTTTCTTGACTTTATTTTTATAAGTAAACCACATATAAATAACGAAAAACTTTTTATTCAATGATATCTTAGAATAAAAATGTCAAATGGCTCTGTAGAAGAGATTATAAAAGAACGATTTCTTCGTTATTTTACAATCCCATATGTATTTTTTTATTTACGAAAGTGTATAAGATTATAAATTTTGAATAAAAAACGAAATTTTTTAAAGTTATTAAATGTCAATTTTTTTATAGGAATTTATCTTTGTATAAATTTCGAAATTGCAAGACCTTGTGTCCCAAACTAATTAAAAAAATTTGTTGGCATATATTTTTTTCTAAAATATGAACTTTGAATTTTATTTTCCTTTTTTAATTAGATTTCATTGATTTGATCAAAAATTACAATTTTTTGAACGTATCACTACTACACTTACATTTGTGTTTACATATTTGCAAAAATAAAATATTAAAAAAAAATATAAATAGATTTGTTAAATTATGTATAAATTCTTCATTTAAAATAGTTAAGAAAGCTACATTTTTTAAATATTTCTTTAACTTAATCCATTTAAAAAAAATGCATCGGACATGAATGACTCTCGTATACATTTAGCTCCAGTTTCATAACTTATAATTAACTCTTAACCGAGATTCAATAATCTAATGTTAGAAATTAAAAAGAGATGAGAAATAAGTTGAACCTTGGTTAAGAGTTAACTGTGAATTGTGAAATTAGGCCTTAATGGATACTAAAAAAACCTATACACAGTAAGGGTTACCTTATTTGTATTTTTAATAATTAATTTAATTAAGTTACTTTATCAAGTCTCAAATCTATTCGTCAATATGAACTGAAATGTTCAGTAATTGAAATATATATTTATCCCTGATAATATCATCACATTCTAAATGTATGTATTAAGAATCCTTTTAGTGTCTTAATATATCTCACAATTTTTATTTCAAGTGTATATATATTAATTTATTATAATTAATATAGATATTAATTAATATATTGGTTTATAATATCGAATGTGTTTCGTATAAGAATAAAATAATTTAGAATATTAGAAATGTATAAATTTTTAGATACTTTAGCAAAATCGTTCTTTCCATGAAGTGCACCGCGCGTACAATGTAGCCATAATTATAAAGATGAATGGCCTACTATCCGCGAATTATTTCTGTAACGTGATGTCCATTCATATGCTTTCGACCGTTTACTTGTCAAACACGACTATATTCCTTGTAGCAGTGTTCTATAATATCAGTAACAGGTGGATCGCGTCGGCAGGAACAAGAATAAACCTTCCCTTGAGTGGGGGTGCCGTTAGTCCGATTATGAAAGCCATCTTTCCACGTCGGCCAAACTATCATTTATTATTGCGGCCATTTACGCACGGATACTCCGAGTAAGTTTATAACGCATGTCGGAACGTGCGCGAGTGTTTTCTTTAACTCTAATAACGGGCCAGTTATATTCTACGCCGAAGCTATTTCTATAACGTACGTATGTGTCTCACCCTGCCTGAAAGGGAAATATAAGTTAGTCATGCTACAGTGCTCGTCTAAATCCTTCTTGCATCAGGGCCATAGGCGTGCGCTCATATCTGCATGAGACACGGGCGGATCACACGCGCTATTCTTTAATAACGTTTAATCGTAAGCGTTATATCACGTGTTGTTTTACACCCTGCCTTAAAGGGATAAGAAAGATGTTCCTAATCGCCATGGTATCGCGCCGAACAGGATTTTGCCGCTTCTTCTTTCCTTTTCTTTTGCTCCTCGAGAGATTCTTTATATATTTGTTTTATTATTTTTCTTCTTGTCTTCATTTTTTTATTTTTCTTGTATCAGAAAGAGATTCTTCAAGTTCAGTACAAGTTTAAAACATAAAATTATTCGAGGATATTTTTATGAAAGATATACGCGGAATATTAAAGCGATGGATTCTTCATGCATGAAATTTTCCACGAAAATCTTTTGCCTGTTCGGAGCTTGGCCAGGACGATAATAAATACTTTACGATTAATTAAAAACTATCAGTCTCTTTAGTTTAACCCTGCCTAAAAGGGAAAAAAGATGGTCATGCAAGATTGCTCTTACAATTCGGGGCTCCAGCTAACGCACGTTGGATGTGTCGATGCGCGATGGTTTCTAAAGGAACAATTCCTTTGAAGCGGTTCTTCGGAAACCATCGGACACACTGTAAATTCGCATTATTCTCGGCTGAGATTTCTTCACTAAATCGAGACTTTTGCCGATCGAGCTGACGTTTCAAAAACGACGCAGCAAATAAGTTGTCTGTACTATTAGCACAAAAGCAAAAAAACGTTTAGCGAACACAGCAGTTGGAATGATCGGTTCTTTGCTTTGACACATAAAAATATGCTTCAACAGACAATTATTGCTGGTTCCGCATCTGCTGTGTACGCTAAAATCTTTATTGTACTTGTATATAAATGAAAAACATGATTTCTACGTGCTGCTAATGATAACAAAGAGTAACAGCACAAAACTTACGCCATTATTTTTCTGTCAAAGTTCTGAGTAATTCAACATACATTTTTAAATCAAGATATTTGAGTATTCTTAAATTAATATAACGTTTGTACAAGTGATAAACGCTTATTTGCGTATTTGAATTGTAAATGTAATCTAAACGAATATCATTTTATATATATATATATATATATATATATATATAAAATATATATATCACGAGTTGCAGTTTCTGTCTAATTATAACTATGATAATTTCTCGATCTGGCAAATGCTCTTTTAGCGATCTCATTACTTCAATCGAAGCGCCTTCTTCAATGGAATATAAGGGCCCTTTCTTAAACATTAAAATCTTATTAAAAACTAGCTTTTCTCTGATCTTTCCTTCATATTCTAATATTGATTAAACTATAATTCAAATTCCATTCCAATTGCAATAAAGTATAGAAAATAAAAAAAATGTTTCTGTAATAACAGATTCAAATCAAAATGCAAGACTCGGTAACTAGCAATATAGAGATTCTTAAAATTTTCAATTAAAAAAAAGACTTTTAAATAGTCGTTTAGATCTTATGCTTAATAACATTTCTGAAAATTTTCTTTCAAATTTTTTATATGAAAGAGCTTATAAATCCTTTGACAGGGAATGTGCTCTCCTGTTCTTTCAAATTATTTGCAAACAGTAATGTTTGTTTTCATTCAAATTTTGCAAATGGTAATGTCTTGTTATCATTTAAAATTTGCAAATAATTGTTTACTTAACTTTGTTAACGTTGTTGAATTAACTTCATTCATATCTTGTTGAACCAATTATGTGTTTAGTCACGGTATGAAAAAAGAGTCTGATAATAATTAAATATTGAATGAAATAATTTCAATTAGATGTTTGATTAATTTACCAAAAAATAATTTTTCTTTTCTATCAAATATTTTGTAATTATTATTATGTTAGTTGGTTATATTATTATGTTTAGTAATATTTATCGAACATTTAAAAAGTAACATCACTTTTTGTTACATTACATATCTGTACATTTAATTAAAATTATTTCACTCAACATTTCATAGCTATTATCAGACTCTTATTTTCAGTGCAAATATTATAATTAATTTTATCAATGATTGTTGAAAATATCTCTCGTTCGCTTTTACGATCGATCGGACATATAACTGGAAGAGCGATCAGCTTCGAGGTTCCCTGTCAAATGTTCTGTAATCCAAGAACGCGCATTACTTATTTTTATCATTTAAAAATTTTCGAGAATTCTTCATAAGCATCGCGGCCTTACTTGCACCTATTGGCCTAAGAAATCGTATTTATTTGCAGTTCGCCTTTTGTGCTTTTCTTCTTCTTTTTCTTACAATTAAGCTCTTCCTGAATTTCTAGCAAAGACTTGCCTTTAGTTTCGGGGACGTTCAGCATAATGAAGAATACGCCGACATAACAGCTGATAGCGAACCAGCCGAAGGCTGCGTACACTCCCCAATTGTCGGAGATTACTTGATACATCTTGGAGACGATGAAGGCTAGCAACGAAGACACTACATTGGCCAACGATACGGCGGCGCCTTTGACGTTCGTCGGAAATAATTCGCCAAGCATCATGTAGGGTAGCGGATTCAAGCCCAGAGCGATGATCAGCTCATAAAATATCACGGAGCAATGAAGCAGCCAACCGTATCCAATTGTATTCACTCCGAATTGGAACTTTACGAGGTAGAAGACGCTAGTGATGGTCAGTGCAATTCCAGCTAGAAGAGAGGTAGTAATGAGTAATGGTCGTCTACCTAGTTTGTCAACCAGAACTACCGCTCCGAGACCAGCGATCAATTGAAGCATGCTTAACAGGATAACAGAGGAACTCGCAGGCAAATGTGCATCACCTTCTTCGAGAATCTCCTGAGTGTATGATTCAACCGCAGCGATACCGCTGAACTGAAGTATCAATTGCAGGCCGATGCTGATAATGACCGCGCGTCGGTTGCCAGGCGTGTCGAAGAGATCCCAGAATCGGCCGCGATCGCTGAGATCGCGAACAACTATCTTCTGCATCTGCTCCAAGTCCGTCTCCAGTTGATCAATGGAAACGCAGCGCTTCAGACATTTCAGACTCATCATTGCGTTCCTTGGGCGATTCTTCATTAATAAATAATACGGTGACTCGGGCATCCAAGGAAAGCTGAGAAAGAATATTAGCGGGATCACCAGACAGCTGTAACCAAGCAACCAATACGAGACAAACGGCCCGATTGCATGAGCATATAACTCTCCGAAGGTTACCATCAGCTTGATGAAGGAACCGAGAGTACCTCTAATCTCCTTATCGGCGATTTCGCCAATGTACATCGGACAGATGACGTACGCTATGCCCTGACCGATACCACCGATACCGCGAGCAGCGTAAAGAACGTAGGGATTCCACGCTTTAATGATCAGAATGTATGAGAGAGTCAGAGGTACGCCGCCTAACAGCAGGCTCTTCTTTCGACCTAATCGATCTACGATTAAGGCCGCCACGATGCATCCGGGAATGGTGCCCAAAAGATAAAAAGAAGCAATCCAAGAAGCGTCGTCGGACGTTATGGGGACGTGGGAATCAGTTGACTTCAATACTGGCAAGGTGGGTGACGTCCAGCCTATATGAGATCCGGTAGCTGCCAGCGATAAGGTAGCTATGGTAAAATTGAATGGATGAATAAATCATGATTTACGTTGCTTTTCAGCTAATTTTTCTATGCATACACGAATTATTTTTAAAAAAATGATCTCTGAAATTTTTATATATAATTGGTGTCCTATTTTTATCCTCAAAATTTTGTTTTCAATTAAAAAATTAAAAAATTAAAAAAAAATGTTTCAGACGAAGCTAAATAATGAAAGCGATATAAGCTATATCTTAACTTGAATATTTTGATGTGAATTTTTTTATATACATATTCAAATCTAAACTGCGCCAAAATATTTTCAGTCTTGAAACGCAAAACTAGTAACAATCGCAACAACTTGTTACAAAAATTATGCACTTTGCAATATGCAATCACATATCTTTTTTGAAAAGCAACTTACGTGTTCTTTTTAGATTAACTAATTTATCTTATTATTCTGTGCATTATAATATTAAGATACAATTATTAAAAAATGAATGGATTGCAAACTATTTTATATTTCATTTTAAAGCTATAAAATATATCTGCTATAAAATATTTTATAAGCTATTTTTATCTTAATTCTATCTAAATCTTTTATAATTAGGGAAATCATATTATGCAAAAAATCATATTATGTAAAAACATGAAATTCTGTTTTAAAATAGTGATAATTTTTATGATTTGGAAAAATGGATTTTTTAAATATCATTATTTTATCATTATTTATTTCCCTCTAAATCGTGCAACTTTTGTGTGTGTGTGTGTGTGTGTGTGTGTGTGTGTGTGTGTGTGTGTGTGTGTGTGTGTAAATATTTTCTCCAAAATTGAAAATAAATAAAAGTTTAGAAGATTATCGTTAAACATGAGACACTCTATATATATAGATATAATATATAGATACACTTTATATATAGGTGGAAGAGAGATTAATTATATAATCTTTTTTTAAATAATGTAAATCAATCGCAATAAGTTATCATTTAAAAAATGTAAGATAGGCATGTTGTGTAAAAAATTATATCATACAAAATCATATCATACAAAATTACAATAAAAGTAGTTATAATATAAATTCTAGTTTGATCAACACTTCTTGTGCTTTGGATACTTTTAATTCTGAAATTTTCAAAATCCATAGTTATAATTTCAACGTGATAATCATACTGAATCAATGTGATGATCACACAATTATTATCTGTAGCCGACAAAGTAAAAATAACATTTATATTCTCTCTTGACAATTTTTCTAAACTTAATTTAAATCAATTATATAAATTTTTATTAATAATCTTTATTAAACTTTAAAGTTTCAAATTATTAATTTTTTTGAATCAACTGCTTGCTCAATTTAGGAACTTATGTCTGGGAAATTAGCATGAGAGTTAAAAAAAATTAAAAATAGTTTAGATTGTTTACCTGTAATCGCTGCTAAATATTGAGACCACCGTTTAACACGGGACTGCTCCATCTTTTATTTCTTCTTATTGAAGGACTGAAGAAAGAATTAGAATTTGTTTATTATTAAGAAAGTACAGACATGATTATATTAAAATTAAATATGTATGATATTATAAAAAATATATTCTTTCCTTGTAAGAATATATTGTATATTCTATTATTTTATACAAAGAATATAGGAAAACTTAATTATGTATAATTTAATAAAAATTTAAAAAAATAACTTTAATGATCTCACATTCGTCTTTACATTGCGGTTATAAATCGTGACTCGCAATTCTCTTTATGACTCTTACTAGCAATGATTCACGGCTTTCTAAACCTCTTTGTCTTAAAATGTCTCGAAATATCAGTACGCATCACGTAGCTCCTTTAGTTAGTTGACAAAGAAACTGATACAGCTAAACGAAACATAAACCAATATGGATTCTCTCTCAGCTATTAAAAGAGTTCTCGGTATATGTCGCACTATGAGAGAGAGTACGCACACGTCACCCATCCCACAAAAATTTAGAGCAAAGTGGATCAATTATTTGCCAATACATGCAGCACAAAATATTGCAGTAACATTGCAACATTGCTGCAACGTTGAAATGTTACTGCAATATTATTGAAACATTGCAATATTGCTGTAAATATCGTTAGAATAATCTGTAAGTATTAGTAACACAATAATTTACAAAATATGCTTCGCAATATGATATCAATCTTATAAATCGAAAGCTTAGTCCAATTTTATCCCTTAAGCTGTTTCTGTGGAAAGTTCTATTAAATTTTAATCGATATTATGCTTACAGAGATAATGATGAAACACGCTAATGCTACCAGGAAGGACGACGAATCTCCACGCCTAACGACACCCGGATTTTAATGCATTTCAGATGGAATAAGAACGCATTCATGTCGCCGTAGATTATATATGTTCTTTATCAGCGCTTTTCTTATCAGCGATTCATCAAATTTGCCGCTGTTGCCACTTGAGAATGTTTGCTCATTACTAATTAGTTCGGAAGGACAAGTAGAATAAACATCGAATTACAAATAAAGATAAAAAATGGTCATATGAGTCAAAACAGGATCGGGAAACTTTATTTATCTCAAATAGATGTATAAAAAAATGAATAAAAGACAGAATAAAGAATAATTAATTATTGATTATATTATGTTTTAATTGTGTTAAGTCTTTTTCAGTACATCAATCTCAGAAAGAAAAGTCAAAAAACAAATATGAAAAAATTAATAATAATGTAAGTTAGAAGAGTGAGAGAACAAAATATAATGTGGTAACATTATATAAAATAACCAATTACGATATATTATAAAAATAGACTAAAGAAACAAAGAGACTACGATTAAAATCAGAAACAATATCAATTATATAAAATAAATGTGTATAAACTTCTAATTTGATCAATATAATCAAAAATAATAAAAATGTGTCAACAGATAAAATAAAAAATTCAACTTTATTCCTTATTAGGAAGCGAGAAGATATTAAGTCTAAGTTGTAGTCCATTGTTAGAAATGAGTATGTTAAAAATGTGTTAAAAGTGAAGTCGAATAAAAAAGTATTTTCAATACAAGTAAAATAGTTCAGACAGCACAGAATATTTAAGACAAATATTTATTATTAATATTCATTTTTTAAAACGTTATAGTTATATATATTTTATATAAAGTTTTATTTAAAATATTATTAAAATATAAATTAAATATTTTATGTAATATTTATGATAAATATAAATAAATATTTCTAATAAGTATTTTTTAGTTGGATTATAAATTAAAAAATTATCTCATTAAATATTTTCATAGCATTTATATTATATTATATTATAACATTTTATAATAAATATTTTATAATATTTGTAATAAATATTGATCTGTGCAATCTAAGACCACAAAAATATTTAAAATAACAAAATATTAAAAATAAATATTATATATATTTATAAATATTTTGTAAATATTTTATAAATATTGTGTATTATCTGGGAAGTTTGTGAGCCTCCGATTGTTAACATGTAAATTACGTGTTCACGCGATATAATATAATTCATAATTGAGATGTAGATACCAAATGAAGTTAAAGTAAACGCAAATGTTTTGATTTGAATCCTCTTCGCGGAAGTCAAGTGCAAACTCCAATGAAAATACAACAAAGAATTGACTATAAATACTTTTCCCTGTGATCATGAAAAATTTCTTTGAAATTATAATTTTTTTAGACTTTTTATATATTTTTTTTTGTATTACTGATTATTTATATCTTTAAATCTTACACATTTTGATAGTATAATTTTTTGTTTGACATTGCTTTTTATGCATATTTATTTCTGATAGTGGATTCCAACTTGGATCTAATATATTCTTGATTCCTAATAAGTTACATTCTTTATTTTTTCTACTGATATTGTTATTTACTTTATAGTGTATATATCGACCAAATGGGACGCATATACATTTTTATTTTGTATAATTAATATTTTTTTACTTTAATTGTAGCCCTTATAGATATATTTTTAAAATTTTATTTTATTTTTACTTGTTTATTTTTATTCTTATTTTAATTTAATATTTTATATTTGTCACTATATTATGCGCTTTTTTCTAATTTATATTATTATTAATTTTTTCACGATTATTTATTTGCTTTCTTTGTTAATTGTAAGATTTAATACAGTCGAAACATTAATAATAATATAATATAATCTAATATAAAAAAATTAATTGTTTTTTAGTCTCTTCTGTGTTCATTTTTTTATTTATTTATTTTAGAATAAGTATAAAGTCATCACTTTTTTCAACTTTATTTCAACTCATTTCTTCAATTATTTTTATTTTATCGAAATTGATTTATTTGTTAGTTTAAATACTATCATTTACAAACAATTGCGCGTGCTTATTCAGTTGGTGACAAAAGTCTTAAGGTAACCTAATTAACATGAAGACGTAATAAAAGCAAGATATAATTCTTCGACTTGCGCAATGCGTTTTGAAGAGGCAACATTAAATATCTTAAGTTATTGTATTGCTGCGTACTCGAGACGAAATATCGTCTTTTGATTTGATTATTTATGTCCTTATATACGATAAGTTAATAGAATTAGTAACATAATGAATAATATAATAGTAGCATTGTACAAATTATTTTATATTCTATGCTGTCATAAAAGAAGGAACAAAACATTAGCACTACGTTCGCCATTTTGTTGGATTTATATTTGACATTTAAATGTCATTTCAATTAATTTCAACATCACAATATTTATATCAGAAAGATTAAATATATTGCAGCATTCTGTATTATTTAATTCTGCAGAAAATATCGATTGAATAGGATTTCATTTAAAAACCTATAAAAATGCGATCATCGCATATTTGTTTTCAATTTTCTACTATATAAATAATAGGATTAATGTCTTATATTAATTAAAGGGGAAATAGATGTACACGGTGTTTATAAATAATGTCTTTTTGCTGCTGATTAACGGCAGTAACGAACGTGCAATAACATTACAAGCTTATTGGTATAAGTAATTAATCATTTTACAGCGTCGCAGCTGTGATATAATAGTCTCCCTTGGAAACGACGAGCTCTCTGGGACCGTCGTGAATAATGGACGATAACAGTGGACAACAATGAGAGCATAAAAAAGTACATCATTATTTTTTGTAATTCACATTTTTTAAACCTTTGTTTATATTTTACTCGTGCAAAGAGGAAATAAATCCTTCCCAGATAAGTGCTGTAAATTATAATGAGAGTACGCTATTATGTATTATCGAATTGATAAAATAACAATCGTTGTTTTTAGTTCATCAAATATTTCAGATAACACGTAAGTTTAAAAGACATTACAGAAATTTTTTTTAAGAGAACTTCTACATGATAAGTTTTTCTCTTATAACAGTGACTTCAATATATCGGTCACGTTTTTTGAAATTTCTTTTTTCAATCTCTTTTTTCGATTATCTTTTTTATACTTTCTGTCTCCCTATCTTCTTCTTATAATCCTAAATAAATCACAATCATTAGCTATCTTGTAATCCATTTCATAATTCGTATTATCTGCAATCATCGTACATACTAGGGAATAATAAAATATTTGTAGAAATTGTAGCAATGCATTTTTGCAATAATGATTATTGTTTGTAAACTCTTCTCTGAGGAATCTTTTCTCAGCTACTTTTAAATCAGACGCACAAGGTAATCGTTATCACATTTTGAAACATTGATAATTTCTCGTGCAAATATGCGTTTTACGTATTCGTATGCAAACGTGATGTATTGCAACTACTTTTACGAAAATGCGCAGATACATCTTATCGGACATAATTAGCTTACGGAAAATACATCGTGTTTTCGCAATGTGTATAGGCATTGTTACAGAGACAACATCTTAGAAATGTTTGACAACATTTTGGAATTTGCCACGATGCAAAATAATCACTTTTAAACAAAAAAATTAAATTATATTTTAAAAAACAAATTTGCAAAGAAAGAAATTAATAAACTGTCAAATAACATGAAAATATAATATAAAATAAGATAAGATATAATATAAAAAAATAAGATAAATTGTTATTTTATGTCTAAACGTTCATGTAATATATTTATATTATATATTTACATATATTTATTTTTATAAAAACGGGAGTTCTTTAGTTATGGACAATAATTTATTTTTAATATTATAATATTGTTATTAGACAAGATATTAGATTGTGTTTATCTTCAAAATACTAATTGATCGTAACTTGAATGAGTTTCGAAACAAACTGATAAATAATGAAAGAATTATTTGTTAATAATTTGTCAATAATAAATAGTTAACGATTGTTACAATTTGTGTGAATTTAAAATTTGACATAACATCTAAATAAAACAATAATGCCCTCGTTTATGTGTATGTGTTAGTCTTTTACTTGAATGAGAAAGTTGGATATTTGGAATCGTATAGAGAAAAATGTTGCAGTCATATAGTAGAAAACTGCAGTAAATACAGACATCAGTATGTCTTATCTGGACCAAATGTTCACGTCGTTAACATTTAATCTACGAGTTGCAATGTGACATATTTACGAATACGACGTCATCATCTGTAACGAACGAAATAAATGCGAATATTTTATCACAAGTCTATATCTCCATGATAAAATACAAAATAAGCCGAGAATACGCTTTTCTCCTTGCTCTTCTTATATTTTTTTTTGATGAAGAAATAAGTGGTGAAGAAACAATGTATGTCAACGACTGATAAAGATCGATAATACGCTATATAGTAACTCGGTACAAAAAAGTGCGTCAATTCATCTTCTTCGGTAAAATGATACAAACTCAGACATTTAAGATAAATTACGATTTACTGATCATTATCAATAGATTACAATTCAATCATCATTATTTTATTGTTACGAATCAAATTTTTTCACATTAATGAATGTCTACGTCTCAATCTCATTACATGGATTTATATTAATCATCGTGAGCTCATTATGATAAATAAACATATTTATCCTAAAAATAAAAATTGGAAAGTAAGTTAAATGTAAGGGGGTAACTATAACAAAAATAATTGAAGTTTTTAAAGGGTGAAAACGAGACAAAGAAATGTAAAAGAAGTATAAACATTTATTTTAAGGTCGTATCAGACTACGAGTTGACGATTACAATTAACGGTTGCCTAATTCTATTTTAATCAATCACGATAACGAATCCTTCGTGGTTGGCTGAAAGATGATAGAACTATGCAACTGTCAATCGTATTGTCAACTTGTAGGCTAATACGGGCTTTATATTTTGTTATTTCAATATTTTGTTTCCTTTACACTTCTGTTACTCCTCAATATAAATTATTTTAACAATATTGCAGCAACATTACAACCAGAAATATTATAACTTCCTATATACAGTACAAATCTTGGCAAAAACATTTAGAAAGAATATTCTTATATAAATAAGGATAATTTTATATCCTTATATAAATTTATATAAGGATGTTCTCAGGACGTTCATCAGAGGAAGTGTGTTCTACACCCAGACAGCACATAATATTTTATAAATATTTACAAAATATTTGTAAAATTTATTTTTAATAATAATTTTTAAATATTTTTGTGATCTTAAATTGGACACAGATCATAAATATTTATTATAAATATTATGAAGTATTTACCGTATGTAATGTAATAAATGTTATGAAAATATTTAATAAGACACACACACAGTGTAATCCAAGTAAAAAATACTTACTGAAAATATTTATTTATATTTATCATAGATATTGTATCAATAAAACTAAATTCGAAGGTTCAATTAAATTACAAATAATATAGAAATAAAAAAGAACTGTGAGCATGCAATTTGTCTGTTGCTTAAAATTTCCGTCTAATATAAAAGTAAATGAACACAAAAATGTTAATTTTAAGTATTTTTGTATGTCTCGGAAAATCTATTATATGTCTTTAAATTAAAATTAACATTTTATTTTTTACAGTGTAAATAAGGTATAAAACATATTATGTGTTACATCTTATTTGTATCCATTATGCAATACGTTTAACCTCTATTTCTATTTTTCTTTATTCCTCTAATATTTAATATTTATATCTATTCCTAATATTCCTTTCATTGTGCGCAGATTCTTATACTCTGATTTTTATTTTCGTTCAGGAAGAAGTGAAAGGATCATTTCCGTTGTTGAATCGCAAATTTCAATCTAATCATGATGTAATCTTACATTAAGAATCAAATGATCTGATTTACGATAAAAATCGCAATCAATTCTTGAATTCTTCCAGGCTAAGATACCAATTACAAGAAAAGATATGTTATATACACTTTTAAAAAGAGATGATCCGGGGGGGCAGTAGAAAGATACAGTTTTCATGTTGAATGTATTATAGGTATTTAATAAAATAAAGTTTTTAGAACATAATTTTTTAATAAATATAAAATCTTAAGTAATGATCAGAAGTGTACCTCAAAAAAAAAAAAAAAAAAAAAAAAACGTATAATTTTTAAAAAAAAAAAAAATTTTAAATAAATATTAAAATTTTACCTAAAAAAAAAAAAAAAAAAAAACAATACGTGTACTTTTTTAAGGATGTATTACATATATTTTCAAATCAATGAGAAAGTTAAGTTAAAAAATTACAAATTATTCTATAAATAATATTTAAAAGTAATACAAAATATTTAGCGATAGTTTACCATCTGGATTAAAAATTATTTCAATAAATAGTATTTTTTTCTATGTTCTATATAGGAATGCATGGAAAATATTATAAAATAATGACATAAATCTCAATTATATTGCTATCAAAGATTAATTATTCTGTAAATAAACAAAATATTTATTTTTTCTAAATTTTTATAACTAATCTATAAATTGCAACGAAACTTATCATTTTTATACTTAAAGTACTTATTTATACACAAAAATTTAAATTTTCATGTTTATGTTTTTGCAATTTATGATTTATGACAGTGAAAATAATAACAAATAAAGTAAATAAACAATAAAAACATGTTATTAAAAAAATAAAATGTTATAAATATAACTTTTATATATGTATATAGCTTATTTAAAGTATAAATATTACACATATTTGTAAAAGTAAGTAAGGATGAGAACTGTTATTTTTTTATTTTTTATAATAACACTTTGGCAATAATGTAACAATTTTTTTTACGACAATAACGATAACTTATAAACGTTAAGATTAAGAAAATCACTTTTGAAAAGTAACTTATTACCATTATTTATTAAAAAAAAGTAATTCATTATTTGTAATGCATTGCTTCATTTTTGCTCGTTATTTTAACTCGTTACAAATAATGAATTATTTCCCGGTAAAACATTTTTCATGAATATGTATAAATATGTAAACATATATAAACACGCATAAATATTCATAAACATGTATAATTATATATGAAATATATACAGGTTCATATCTTTTTTCTTTTGTAAAATTATTTTTTACTGTAATAGAAATAACAATATTAATGTGAAAATATTAAAAATAATTAAAAAGATAATTTTCGTACTATTTGTTTTAGAAAAAATTAAGTTTGAAGAAATGTAAAAAAATTTTTTATGTATAATTATATATAAAATTATGCATAATTATGTATGAGCAATTTTTTTTACATTTTTCCAAACTTTTTTTCTAAAACAAACGATGCGAAAATGATCTCTTTAATTATTTTTTATGTTTTCATTAATATTATTATATTACACTAAAAAGTAATTTTACAAAAGAAAAAAGGCGAATATGTATAGACATATTTCATATACATGTTTATTATAATAAATAATTATACATGTTTATGAATATTTATGCGTGTTTATGTATGTTTATACATATTTATACATATTCATGCATGAAAAATTATTTATCAGCTTTTTTTTCAATAAATAACGCGTGATGACAATAAGTTACTATAAAAAAATAATTTTTTCTCAACTTTATAGCTTTTATAGTTACTTATCGTTATCATCATAAAAAATTGCAACATCACTACCAAAAATCGTTATTATAAAAAGTAACGATAAAAGTAACGTTACTTAAGTACTTTCTATCCCTGAAAATAAATACAATACATTCTTAAAAACGTACAACTGGTAGCTCTACTCCGGGCGTCTCGCCGATGTTCGTGTTTCGCGCGTGACACTCGCAATCTATCGAGCGCGTCGACCGCCGCCATCGCTGATTCGGGCAGTCGCGAATCGTCTGCCGTGGCGTGTCGTCGGGCTCGGGATTTCGACAGGCTTTGAAAATTTGTGCGTACACGCGGAAATAAGTCCCACGCGATCGCGATCGTCCCTCGTAGTAATCCCTCGCGCGAATCCGAGTCGCGTAATCCGTTAATTTCCGGTCGTCTCGCGCCGCGAATCGCCGCAGGCCGACGTGCGGATCTGCCAAGGATCTGACAGCAACGGAGCGACGACGGACGGGCGCAGTCGAAGATGTGCGGCGGTTTTACGTGCTCGAAAAATGCGCTGACGGCACTCAACATCCTTTACATCGTGAGTAGATACGATTTCTTTACATGGTGCTCTCCCGCTATCCGTCTCGCTCGCGCAAATTTCTTTATCGGAGCGAGACTTTATCAATCGGCGCTTCCCTCTCTCGCTCCCGTCGACCGTCGCGCGCTTCGCCATCTCGCTCCGTGATATGTTTATGGGAGTGAAGCTCACTCAGAATTATCCGTGCGTTGCATAATTATGCCAATCAATTTCACGATACTGAGACATGTTTGGGAAGACTTCCCCTCGCCTTTCTCTCCTCTTGTCTTTTCATTAGGACTGTGACGCATATGTGAAAGAGGAGATTGACTATTGGTCCGTTTTCACCAAAGTGGATTAACTTTAATCTCTTGATTTAATTTTAACTCTTCTTCTTTTTCTAATTCTTGGAACTAGAAAAAGATGAAGATTATGAATCGAGTTTAAAATTAATCTACAGTTGATAGAAACATTGACTCATTTCCTGCTGATGCACGTTTCTACTAATGTAGATTAATTTTAATCTTGGTTTAATTTACTCTTTTTCTAATTCTTAGGAATAGAAAGGGACGAAGAATTAATTGACCGAGATTAAAATTAAACTACATTGGTAGAAACGGGAATAAGTAGATTTATTTCAATCTCGGGTTAATTTGCTCTTTTTTACATTTTTCTAATTCTTAGAACTGGAAGAAGATAAAAAAGAAGAAATAAAACAAAGATTAAAATTAATCAACAATGATAAAAACGAACATATGTCCATTTTTAATTCCTAATACGGTAAAAAGATGATGAGTTAATTGAACTGAAATTAAAATTAAACTACATTGTTAGAAACAGATTTATCAGATAATTGCGTTAAAGAATTATCATCAATCTTGCTGCGCTTATGGAACCGCTGATTCCTCTTGAATTGAATATTTTATTCTTCTTTACCTTTATATGTGTAAAAATGATTACTTGCTGCAAACAAGATCTGTAATCTGATAATTGGTACTTGGATTATACGCAAGTCTAATCTGTCAGCTGGATCACCTGGCGTCTGTCATAAACAGAAAGCTAATTTTATTTTAGGAGATGCCTGCAGTGGATGTTTTATATTTTAATTACTATTTCTTCTCTTGCAGGTTGTTGCCTTTATATTAATAGGAGTCGCTGTATATGGAAGGGCATCTGCTTTAGTTACGAATCTTCCTATTATAGGTGGTATTTTAGCATGCGGAGTGATCCTGTTTCTTATTTCTATACTGGGCCTGATCGGTGCCGTTAAACATCATCAGGTTTTATTGTTCTTTGTATCCTTTTCTAGCTTTTATGATACCAGTTTTGGTGTTAAGTTCGTGAACGAGGATCAGAATTCTGATTTTATTTACTATTATGATTATTATAAATTTGTGAAAAGAACATTTATTCACTGTCAGCATTTTTTTTCTTGAATATTGAAATTTTTTATCGTTATGTTTGCATTATTATTATTGTCATTAATAATGTCTAATATGTTTTTCTTTATTAAACGTCTCATATCAAATGATTCTCGATACAAAAATGGATGTATGCTTCCTTAATTGCATTTTATAGTACATGCTTATCTTATTCCTTTTGTTCCTGATTCAATTCAGCATTGCCTGCGCTTGCCTTGCTGTAAACACTAAACAGCAAGAACAACTTGCAGAACAGGTAAATATTTTTGTTTAGAAAATATTATAATTATATATTATTTGTAGAATGGATAAGATTTAATAATTGTGTTTAGGGCTGGAGACGCGTTGGACTTGACTTAAGGGGGAAAGTTCAAACTACCTTTAACTGTTGTGGATTTAATAAAACTACTGATGTCTCAGGTGGACCGTGCGATGAAGTCAATGTAAGTTGCAGTAAAAGTGAGACATCCGCATAATATAATGTTATCAAATAATTGGAATCTTTTACAGAAAATTTGTTGTCCATCCATTGATCCACAACCTTGTACATCATGTCCACCATGTATGCATAAACTGCAGTCTACCATTGACTATGCATTCAAATTATGTGGCAGTATAGGATTATTCTTTAGCTTTACGGAGGTAAGATTCCGCAAATAACACCATGGCATATTAATCATATACATATTGCATAATTGTACGAAATTAAATATTGTACAGAATACCATTTATTTGATATTTAAGAATTTTATCTAATTAAAAAATGCACTATATCCATATTGTGATCATCGTTTACAATGAAGGTACATTCATTTTGTTAATGCTAACATGTGCGCCCGATTACAGTTTGTTGGTGTATGGTTGACCGTGAGATACAGGAACCAGAAAGATCCACGAGCTAATCCTAGTGCTTTCCTCTAGTCTAACACCATCGCCATGTCCTCTGTCACTTCATATGATCCTCCTAACAGATGGTGGGTGGCTTATATTGGTTGTGGTCTTTTGATCTTTTTTTTTTCAACATTATTGGTTCAGATATTCATTCGCTAAGTCATTCATAAAAACATGTAAATTATGTATAGCATGCAGCAATTTATATGATAGCAATATCTATAACTTTTGTATTTTTTCTCATGATTCTTTGATTTTTTTCCGGACCTTATGAATTTAAACATTTTCAGGTGATTGCAGCTTTCTTGGCAAGGCGTTATCGTAATCAATTAGATCCACAGGAAAAAGCTGCAAGGGCCATTTTTCCACAGCATAATTATTTATATTAATTCGGTGAATACTCAGAATATATTAATAATTTTTTTTTACTGGTATTATACGTATGATACTTTTATCGACATGAAGAGGACAAATATCTGAAATTATTTTTATTTTTCGATTGCCCGGATGTTACACAGCATATTTTTCAAGGGCTACGATGCAATATTTTTCTTTTAATGTATCAATTCTTTTAATTATACATAATGTAATGCTCAATAGACAACAAAGGTAATATATTTTAACTGGGCAATCTTAGATTTTAGAATGAGTTAGATAAATAACTGAAATGTGTGCTCTAGTCATATACTTAGAACACTCATAACAAGCCTCAATGCGCCTTGTAGTCTAGTGACAGAAAAGTTCATGTAAGTATAAATTTCTATTAAATTTCATTGCATTATTTTCTTCAACAATACAATGATAATGAAAGTTGGCGATGAAAATCTAGTACATTGTTATAATATTTAATTCCACAATTCGAATAACATTCTAAAAAATATGAAATGGCATAAAAAATGATAAAGTATAAACATACATATTAATTTTTTTAATATTTTTTCATAAGAGATGTAGTTTATCATGATAAAAGCATAGATAACATTCATGATCTTATCAATCATATTTTTCTCCTATATCTATACACGCAAATCATTAGATATATACATATATATATACATATATATATATATATATATATATATATATATATGTATAATTATATTTAATAGTATCCAGAAATTTATATCTTCCCAAGTAAAAATTTTGTCATATCATCTTTGAGTAATTTTAGATAACTTTATATATTTTATGTCTGCGAAGAGATTGTTTTTTTATATTTTAAAAT